>Ga0209390_10001377_pt1 | contig 47368 bp, 39 predicted proteins | sample BON01_FD_187212 | JGI IMG/M metagenome (GOLD analysis project Ga0209390, IMG submission 187212) | Freshwater microbial communities from Lake Bonney liftoff mats and glacier meltwater in Antarctica - BON-01 (SPAdes) (version 2) | ecosystem: Environmental > Aquatic > Freshwater > Ice > Glacier...
AGTGCTGGAATACTGGCAGGAGAAAGCCGTATTTGCTCAGCCCGACGGTCAGGAGCAGATCATCGCCGCCACCCGTGCGGTTCACCCGCTCGGTAAATGTATTGCCACCACCTCGCTGCTCAGTCACATCATCATCTCCAAGTACGCCGATGGTTTGCCGCTGCACCGACTGGAGCAGATGATCAAGCGGCTGGGGCATGACTTAAGCCGCACCAATATGGCCAACTGGATCATCCGTCTGGATGAGGTGTTCAGGCCACTGATACACCTGATGCGGGAGGTGCAAAACAGCAGTGATTATCTGCAGGCCGATGAAACCCGCATCCAGGTGCTCAAAGAGGATGGCAAAACGGCTCAGTCCGATAAATGGATGTGGGTCACTCGCGGTGGCCCAGCGCAGCGGCCATCGGTGTTGTTTGACTATGATCCTTCGCGAGCCGGGAGTGTGGCTGTGCGTCTGCTGGAGGATTTTACAGGAGTCCTGCAGGCTGATGGCTACTCGGGCTATGGCAAGGTATGCCGTGATAACGCGATAAAGCGCATTGGCTGCTGGGATCATGCGCGGCGCAAATTTATCGAGGCCAGCCGTGCGGCTTCCTCCAAAAACAAGGGCAATAAACTGGCCGTCTCCAAAGCAGATGTGGCGCTTAGTCACATCAACAAGCTTTACGCCATCGAGCGCCAGATCAAAGATCTGAGCGATGCCGAGCGTTATCACATCCGGCAAACGCTGAGTGTGCCAGCACTGGAGAGCTTTAAACATTGGCTCCAGGCGAATGCCTGCAAAGTGATGAAAGGCTTGCTGACGCGCAAAGCGATGGACTACACACTGAACCAATGGCGTTATCTGATCGGTTACTGCGGGCGCGGCGATCTGCAGATCAGCAACGTGCTGGCAGAAAACGCGATCCGGCCGTTTGCACTGGGCCGCAAAGCCTGGCTGTTTGCGGATACCAAAAAAGGTGCTCAAGCCAGTGCCACGTGTTACTCGTTGATTGAAACCGCCAAGGCTAATGATCTGGAACCATCAGCATACGTCCACTACGTGCTCGATCGCATCGCCGACGCGGACACCCTGGAAAAGCTTGAACAGCTGCTGCCTTGGAATGTGCCGCTGGAGCGGGTTTCAAAAAAAAAGGTGGCTCAGTACGCCTGAGGTAAATGGGTCGATTTATTGGCGCTTACGATCTATACCTGCGTCAGAGTTTATGCCGGCGGCGTTCCTGCCACTCTGGAGGGGCTTTCTGAGATCGGGATTGCACTGGAAATCGTGTCCATTGAGCAGGGCATCATCCGTGTCACCCGCTCAAGACCCTTCAACCCGCTTAACGCCCGCAATGAGTTTGGTGAGCTGCCATCCTGCAGTGGCATCTACGATGATGCTACCGGCCGCTACACCGATGTGATCAGTTATGAGGGTCAGGCTTTGCGTGTCACCTTTGAGATAGCAAATGCAGCCCGTTTGGAACTGCGTCTGCTGGAAATCGTCGAGATCGGTTAGCTTCGAATGATCGCTTCCACTTGGAAAAAAATGCACTCGCACCGTCTGCCGCTTGATTTTTTTGTACGGAAACTCACTAACCAACAGGACATTTATTATGCGGTGGAAAGGTCGTCGGCAAAGTCAGCATTTGGACGATAGGCGCAATTCGCGCGCGTCGGCCGCCTCGGGCGGTGCTGGTATATTGATGTTGTTGAGAATTGTGCCTTTTTTACTGCGTAATAAAGTCGGGCGCATTATTTTATTGGGTGGTGTGGTGGTGTTTTTTGGCGCCCGTTTTTTGGGTATCGATTTAGTGCAACTTGGCACCTCACCGGGAATGACGCAACAACCTCGTGAATTAAGTACGCAGGATCAAGAAATGAGTGAATTTGTGGCCGTTGTATTGGCGGACACAGAAGATACATGGACCACACTGTTTACCGATTTGGGGCAACGCTATCAGGAGCCAACGCTGGTGTTGTTTCGCAATCAAGTGCGCTCGGCCTGCGGTTTTGCCCAATCAGCTATCGGGCCCTTTTATTGCCCTGGTGATCAAAAACTCTATATCGATCTGGCATTTTTTGAAGACATGAAGCAGCAGCTTGGGGCGCCTGGCGATTTTGCTCAAGCATATGTGATCGCCCATGAAGTGGGTCATCATGTGCAGACTTTACTGGGCATTTCTTCCAAAGTTCAGCAGGCTCAACGAACATCGTCGAATACAGACGCTAATAGTTTATCTGTACTACAAGAATTACAAGCTGACTGCTTCGCAGGCATTTGGGGTCACTATGCCGCAAATACTCTTGGCGTTGTCGAGGCTGGTGATATTGATGAAGCATTAACCGCAGCGGCGGCTATTGGTGATGACCGACTGCAACAACAGTCGCAAGGTACCGTGCGCCCCGAGACCTTTACCCATGGAACGTCCGCGCAGCGGGTAAATTGGTTTACACAAGGATTTGAAAATGGCGCTATCGACCAGTGCGATACGTTTAGCAATTAATAGTGGCCTGAGCAGGATGCGTGTCTGAGCTCTATATGGATACCAGGCACGGCTGGAAAGTTGTTGTAGCTGCGGTCCACGACGCGAACGTGGCTTTGGTTAGCTAAGCCAGCGTCTGTCCTAATCAAAAAACGACAACCATTTTGGCCGTTCGGCGCCTGAGATGCATGCGCAGCTGCCTTGGCGGGGCTATCGCGCCGTAAAGAAATCCTCCGTTTGTGGCCGTGAAAATGGTTGTGCGAAAAAATGCAGCACGATCTCGTTGAAGAGCCCGGGGTCTCGGGCCGGCGCGAAATGCGTCTGGCCCGGAAGTATCGCCAGCTGCGAATGAGGGATGTGCTGAAAATCCGCTGCGTGTGTTCCGGCACGATCACATCCTTGTCCGCTGCCATCACCAGAACGGGGGCAACAATTTTCGCCAGCTGTTCATCCGATATCAGCGGATCGCTGAACAGCAATCCAAGCACCTGAAGCTCTCGTCGCAACTCGGGAGAATCATCACCGGCGTCGATTTTTTGCTGAACCTGGCGCCGCGTCTCGCTGACCGCGCTGATTGCCCACGGATACGCAGAGATTTCAGGCGGCTGCGTGTTCGCTCCCATGATGGCCAGACGCTCGACGATCGCGGGATGCTCAATGGCCAGTCTCAACCCCGCCACACCACCGTCGCTCCAGCCGAGAATCCGAATTTCTTTAAGCCCCAGTTGCGTGATCAGTTCAAACAGATCATCGGTAATGGCAGCGAAGCTCAGTACGCCTTCGCCAAGCCCGCTTCGACCATGGCCACGGCTGTCGGCAACAATTACCCGGTAGTGCTTTGCAAACAACGCGATCTGGTTGGAAAAATCCTCGATGCTGCCGTTGTTGCCGTGAATCATCAGCAATGGCTGGCCCTCGCCGTAGATCTCGTAGTACAAATTGATACCATTGATCGATGCATACCTGCCCGCGCTGGCATTGTTTCCATATAGCTCGGGACTACCATCGGCCGGCAAGGCGCCCGCCGAAACGCCCAGAGAAAGAATCAGCAGAATTGCACGCACACCCATGGATCAGTTCCTCGTGACAGGATTAAGGGAAAAGCTCACCTGATACTTTGCCGGACACACCCCGATGATCACCCCAGAGTTCGCCAGGAAATTTTTAACCAATATATCCCATCAGCAACCTGGTAGAAAAAAATAACTTCTATTGCTATTGAACCAAAGATGATCCTGGCTCGACTATAAGAGCAGATCAGGAAGAAACCCTATGGCCCAAGATTTAAATAATGCGATTGATGAGATGCTCGTGATACTTGCCGTAGAGGGCGATCGCGAGGCACTCGATCGATTAGCCAGAAGATGGCGCCCTCGCCATCACGCGCATGCACGTCGCCTGCTCAGTGGCAGCGATTACGCGACTGACGCAGTGCAAGACGCATGGGTGAACATAACGCGCGGCCTGGGTCGACTGAATGCGCCTGCGAAATTTCCTGCCTGGTCGTTCGCGATTGTCACCAGCCGGTGTCAAGACATCATGCGCAAACCTTACTGGAACAAAGAGAGCGAATGGACCGATGAGCATGAAGAAACGGTAATTCATAACAGCGATATTAACGGCGATCTTCGCAGTGCGTTAAGAAACCTTCCTCCAACTCAACGTGCCGCACTGGCACTTTTCTATCGCGACGGACTATCAGTGGCTGAAATAGCCATCGCACTCAAGGCGCCAGCTGGCACGATCAAAACCAGACTATTTCATGCTCGCAATAAATTACGTCAACACTTTGAAGGAGAATCAAGATGAATCAACTCGACGATGCAATACGCAGTGCCCTTAATGACGAGGATGCCGAATTTCTGGCGAAATTTGAACAGGAGCCCAGCAGTGTTCGACAGCTGGTCGGCATATTTAATGGGCCGCTAACGTGGATTCATGTGAGCTTTCTTGTAGTCGCTATTCTGCTCCTACCCCTGCTCGCATACGCGATTTATCAATTTGCTTTAGCAACGCAATTGCGTCACTTGTTTTATTGGGGAGCCGCCGCCGGAATGAGCATCATAATTTTGGTAGTCATTCGTTTGTTACTCTTCATGCAGCTTCATACGAATCGTATTTTACGGGAGCTTAAACGGCTCGAATTGCTGATCGCCAGACAAGCCAAAAAAGAGTAGATTGTCCGTGTGCTCGCATTGACGCAGTGTCGCAGTGTCGCAGTTTGGCAAGGCCACTACACACGTGCAGAACAGACATTCTGGTATGTGCTTGTAAGCGCATGACTGGTCGCAGCCAACACCATATAATCAAATCAAAAAGGACGCGCTCCGCGATCCTGGTAAAGGCGTTAGCTCCTATGGAAACCTTGAGTATCCCTAAAGAAAACAATCGCTCCTGGTGGCTCTCGCCCACGGGCATGCTACTTTTCGCCGCCCTTATTTCCAGCATGCTGGCCTGGTGGCTTATCGCCTTTCCAGTTGCCACGCTGGAAAACTCCCTTCAACACCCGGGGCACTTCGGCCTGCTGTACGTGCACATGCTCGGCGGATCTTTGATGTTGTTCTTTGGCGGCATCAATATGTATGTCGGTGCCACGCGCAAACATTTCAAATTCCATAAGCTGGTGGGGCGCGTCTATCTACTCGGCGGTTCTGTTGGCGCGATCACAGCAATCGCTCTGGCGCTGAGCCCCGCGCATAAAAGTGATCCGTCGGTAGTCCTCACCAATATTTCTTCTTCTCTAGTCACGCTTGCGCTGGCATGGCTCGCGGCTGCCGCCATGGCCTATCGCGCTGTGCGCAACCGGCGCTTTGACGCACACCGGGACTGGATGATCCGCAGTTATGTCCTCGCATGGGCGTTCGTTTTTTGCCGAATCGCCAGCAGGGTTCCTGCTGTCGCCGAATTAGGTGGTGGTCAGGCGTTCATCTGGCTTTCCTGGGTTGCGCCGCTGCTTTTATGCGAGGTCGCAATACAGTGGCGCGCGGGGGCTAACATGTCATTCACGCCGAAGCCGCTTCGCGACTCGAATTAAAAGCTCGGCTTAATTCCAGTTTTATCAGGCACAGGAGAGTCCAGTGGTACTTGAAGTAGCGATCCTCAACGTCAGACCTGGTCAAACGCAGGAAGTCTAGATGGCCTTCACGCATCGGCTCTTGGTTACTGGCTGCTGGCTGCTGTGCATGGTAAACACCTGACCAGTCGTTGGGCTTCATTCAGCTTCTACAATCTCGCCGCTGTCGACACTGGCGTCAGAACGGGCCAACCGCTTGGCGCCGAGCACGCGCGAAAAGCCGTTGAAATACGAAGGCAGCGCCTCAGCATCCAGGTCCGGCCCGGACTGCAGCTGGAAATGCAGGTGCGGGAAGAACGCGCTGCCGGAGGCGCCAACCTTGGCGATGCTCGCGCCCTGAGCCACCTTGTCCCCGACCTTGACCACAATGCTGCCCTGCTGGGCATGCGCGTAAACGCCGAACTCACCGCCGCCGTGATCAATCACCACGTAGTTGCCGAACAGCACCATTTTATCCTCGGCCAACTTGCTCTAGTCGAACTGCCGGTTGTCGCGCTGAGTGTTTTCTACTGCGACCACCACCCCATCGCCAATCGCGCGGATGACGGCACCGAAGCCGAACCAGTCGGCATTGGCCGTGAAATCACCCTCGAACATAGTGCCATCGGCATCCACCGGCACGAAATCATAGCTGTAGCGCATGGCGTTGCGCTTGAAGCCCATCTGCTTGATCGGGGCGAATTCGACGTCGAAGCGGCGGTGATGGCCATAGGCATCGTGGCCGTCGTAGTTGATTTGCCGGCCTTGCAGCGGCAGCTGGTAGGCAGCGTGGTTGCGATAGGCCTGGGGACTGATATCGACACTCTGCTGAGTACGCACACTGCCGTCTTCGTTGGACAGCTCGAACACGAAACTCAGTTTGGCGATATCGAGCTCATTGTCCAGGGTGTCGAAGGGATTGAACAGCAGCCGGCTCTGCCCAGCGTCGATGCGCCGGTTGCCCAGCACCTCGATGCTGGGACGGACTCCGTTGCCGTCGATGAACCGGCGCAGCAGCAGCGCACCGGAAGCATCGAACACGCTCAGCTCAACCCGGTCGATATCCACCGCGACTGCACTCTGATTGGCGACCAGCAGATCGAAGTTCAGATGTTGAGAATCGGCCATACGCTCGATCAAGGGCCGCTCGGGGGCAACGCTGATTGCAACTTGCAGGGGGTCGGCCGACCATGCCGGAAGCGCGGTAGCCAGAAGGATGAGTGAGATGAGCAGCGGGCGCATAGGTGGATCCTTGTCTGGACTGGAATCGTTGGAATGCGCTCCTGGCCGAAAAGGCTTAAACCGAGGAGTCAAAGTAGAATAGAAGCTATCTCCATTCAAGTCTACGCCCTCCAGAAAATTGATCAGATTAAACCAGAATCAGTGATCGAATACTTTCAGAATGAATGATCGGATTAAACCAGAATCAGGTGATCGGAATGAGACAGAATATGTACAGAGATCAGAGAAAGCTTTCCCCCAAGAGCCTGGACTCCATGTTCTATGAACTGGCACATCATGTAAGTTGGCGCCGGACAAACCAAATCGTCAACGGTGGTAACACGATCCACTGGAATAGCGGAAAAATCCCGGTTCCAAGGACCGGTAGCGTTGGCATTGATGGCGTATAGCCCCATCGCTCCAAGGGACGGTGGACAGAGCCTCGAGAATGATCGTGATGACTGAATTCTCTACATGATATAGCTACTGCACCATACAGATGCTCCCGCAAGTCCGAAAACGTCCACGAACCTCAATGTCGCAGTCGCTGAAGGCAGCTGCCATGCATTGAGGTAATATACTCATCGTCGGGTTTGCAAGGATAAAACTATGTATCAGCAAGTACTTAAATTCTGGTTTGAAGAGATAGAGCAGAAAAAATGGTGGGCAAAAGATCCACAATTTGATCAATTAATCAGCGAACGATTTTATGATTTACATCAGCAGGCAAACCGGTGTGAGTTGTTCGGCTGGCGCGTGAGTGCCGAGGGATGTCTTGCGGAAATTCTGGTTCTGGATCAATTTTCGAGGAATATCTACAGAGACAAAGCTGCCGCCTTTGCCTCTGATCCACTGGCCCTGGCTCTGGCTCAGGAAGCCATTGCAAAAGGTGTCGATGCCTCGCTGACACCGATCCAGAAGAGCTTCCTTTATCTTCCTTATATGCACAGTGAGTCGCGTCAGATTCATAAGACTGCGGTGGCCTTATATGAACAAAATGGCCTGGCGAACAACCTTGATTTTGAATTACGACATAAAGCCATCATAGACAGATTCGGGCGCTATCCGCACAGAAACAGCATACTCGGGCGAGAATCCAGCGCTGCTGAAATTGAATTTCTCCTTGAACCCGGTTCAAGTTTCTAATATCCCTAAGGAAACAAATACGTTCCTGAAATCCGTATTTTCGGGTAATGTCTTGCGGCCAGCCTGCGGAGAGATAATTATGAATCTTCTGATTATTGCTTCCAGCGTAAAGATCTTAACTAAGGAAAGCCGGAGCTAAAATTTTGACTGTTCACCACAATCCCAACATCGACCCCGTCTCCATCAAACAGCAATATATGCTGGATAAGCGTGTCCGCCTTTATCCTTTCCTGATGCCGGACAATGCCGATCTGCTTCTGCAAAGCCTGGATACTGAAACCGCGTTTTCCAGTGCGTTTAATATCGATGGCGCCAACGGCGTATTGACTGACGCAGAAATGCGAAACCTGTCCCCTGTGGATATGCAGAATCTTCAGGAAAAAATTTATCAGAATGCCAGCGAGGGCTGCGGTTTTCTCTATGGTAGAAACAATATTACCGGACAGCACCGGGACCCGGGACCGAGCGTATTGAGCGAGTTCGCCAACTTGCTTAATTCCGAAACCATGCTGTCCCTGATTCGTGACATCAGCGGTCATCAGGATATTCAGGCAGCATCGGCGCAGGCTACCCGTTATCTGCCCGGCAACTTTCTAACCCGTCATAATGACTTTAACCCCGACGAAGGCCGCCGTGTCGCTTATGTGATGAGTTTTGCACAGGATTGGCACCCGGACTGGGGCGGCTTGCTGCAGTTCTATCAACAGGATGGCACACCGCGCGACGCCTGGTCACCGCAGTACAATACCTTGACGCTGTTTGATGTCGAGCATGTGCATGCCGTCACTTTTGTGGCGCCATACGCCAAAATTCCGAGATTTTCGATTACTGGCTGGTTCAGGACAAGGCCACTTTAGTGTACGTTATTCGCCTGCCACTAATCCGCGCTACTCTGTTTCGGCTGGTCGCCTTGATAACCCGCTGGCCAAAGCTTATGGCACTGGTTGGCTTTATCTCCGGCGCGGCGAGCTACCTGCTGGTTGAAAATCGGGAAGCCTTTGCGCAGGTGATCGCGGTTTTGATGTTGGTTAGCTGGTTGTGGCTGGTACTGGAAAACTGGCTGAGAGCTGGTATTCTGCGGCGCTTTGGCTTCGACATACCACCCACTGCGATGCGCTTTGCCACACAGATGGTGCATCAGGAAAGTCTGTTCTTTGCGCTGCCGTTCTTTCTGGCGGTCACTAACTGGAGTCATGGGCAGGCATTGTTCACCGCTGTGCTGATGCTTTGTGCGCTTATCTCAATCATTGATCCGATCTATTACAATCACCTGGCACCCCGCCGTCCTCTGTTCGTTTCTTTTCATGCGTTCGCGCTGTTCGCTGTGCTGTTGATTGTGCTGCCGCTGATCCTCTATCTCACCACTGAGCAGACTCTGGCGCTTGCGCTGGGAATGGCGTTGTTGTTAAGTCTGCCCAGTCTGAGCCTGCTGTCGCACGGCAATTGGCGTAGATTACCAATGCTGCTACTGGTGCTGCTGGTGCTCGGTGTCGGCATATGGAGTGTGCGCAGCTGGATTCCGCCGGCTGCGCTGCAGATGATCAGCATTGTTCTGACGCTGGAGATTGATCAGGAAAAAATGGTTCCGGGCGAGGCGCTCACCCAATTTGATATGACAACGCTTAATCAGAACGGGCTCTATGTGTGGACGGCAGTGCGTGCGCCCAGAGGGCTGAAGGAACAGATCCATCATGTGTGGACACATGAGGGTACTGTAGTGGACAGGATTCACCTGGACATCCAAGGCGGGCGCGAGGCTGGCTATCGGGCGTGGAGCCATAAGCTCAATTTCGGTGCAGGGTCAGCCGGGCGCTGGCAGGTACGCGTTATCACAGATTCCGGGCAGCTGATTGGGCTGGCCCGGTTTACTGTTACAGATAATCAGCTCGCAGATCCTGTCAACGCTGGTTTATGACTCAAACCAGAAACAATCAGAACATCAGTTTCGCGCCTACTTCGACGCTGCGTGAAGGTCCGACATAAATCCCTTGACGCAGACTGGCAACATAGCGTTTATCAGTCAGGTTTTTTACTGCACCAAAGACATTCAAACGTTCATTGACAGTGTAGTAAGCATTGAAGTCTATCGTCGTATAGGAATCGATCCGACCAGTAAAGAAGCCACTGGTGTTCTCGGCCAGCGCTGCACTGTTAGCGGCATCTGTGTACTGTGAACTGAGATAGTTCGCACTCAGTGACGTGTTCAATGAACCCATCTGGTATCCAATGCGCAGGTTAGCGACCAACTCCGGTGTGTAAGGTACCCGATTACCGTCGCGGGTTGATGAGACACTGCCATTTGAAGACAGCCGATCACCAACAAATTTGGCATCAGGTACCCAGGTTACATTCGCGTCGAAGCGCAGCCCGGTATCAGTACCATAACCGATTGAGGTTTCCAGTCCCTGATGCAGGGTCTTGCCACCATTGGAGTTCACAAAGATATTACTGATCGCAGGAACAATCTGATTATCGAACTCCATTCGGAAAGCAGTCAGCTCATACACTAACTGATCTTTATAACCGCGGATTCCCAGTTCATAGTTCAGTGAACTCTCAGCCTCGAGTCCCTGATCTTCGCCTCCGTCAATTGCAGCATCATTCTGCGCGGGTGAGAACGCATCATAAATGCTGCCGTAAATCTGTGCGCCTGGCGTGAGCTCATAAGTGGCGCCCAGACCTGGCATCACCTCAACATTGGACGTGCTGCCATCATTGGCATTATTAAATCGGTCGTCGGTCTTTTGCTCGTAACTTTCGACCCGCACACCAGGCGTAACCGCCAGACGATCAGTGACTATGAAACGATTCTGTACATACAGCGCTGCACTGTCGGCAGAATCATCTTTACTGCGATCGGTGATACCGTCGCGGGGTTGAGCCCGGGTAGCGCGCACGCGACGATCATACAAATTTTCCGTATCCAGTCGAATGCCAATTTCCGTCTGGTTTTCAAAACCAAAAGTGTTGTGTGAAATGTTAAGTCGTGAATCAATACCACGCCGATCAAAGGCGCGATTGTTGCCATTGAGCGTATCCTTGTAAACCCAGCGCCCGGCGTCAGCTGATGCTTTGGAGTTGACATCAAAACGCCAGTAATCCCGATTCATCTCACTCCAGTACACAACTGTGTTAAGTCTGGCGTCGCTGTTGATACGCCACTCGTGATTGAGGTCGATTGAATCCCGCTCCGTCAGGAAATAGTCGTCTGGCGCCGGATTAAAACTGCGGCCTTCCCGGTAGTCATCCATGAACAAACCCCGGTATGAAATATTGGCATCATTGCTGTAACGCGTGATCTTGGCGCTCAAGGTCTGATTATCTCCAATCAGCAGACCACCTTTGATCATCAGGTCGTCCATCTCATAACCTTTATTCTGAAAACCATCACTTTCAGCGCGGGTATAAAATATTCCCGCTGTGGCATTGCCGGAGGCAGAAGTACCACCCGCCTCAAGCATTCCTTCGCGATAGCCGAAGGAACCGGCACGGGTGGACAATGCGAAGCCATCGATAGGATTTTTAGTTTTGTAGTTAATTACGCCGCCAATGGTATTGGGGCCGTAACGCAGGGAAGCCGCCCCTTTTAACACTTCAATACCTTCCATGCGTTGAATGCGTGGGTTGTAGTAGCGACCATTACCGACGAAAAGTCCCGGTGCTACCGGCACGCCATCCTCAAGAATCAGCGATTTGTAGTCTCCCGCGCTTAGTCCACGGATACCTATATTAGCCACAATCCCGGACTCCTCTTCCGGTTTGATCACCACGCCCGCCACGCCTCGCAGTGCTGCTTCCGTAGACATTGGCTGCATAAGTTCCAGCTCTTCCCTGCTGACTATGCCGACTGAACCTGGCTGAATCGTCACCGCCTCAATGCCCTCGCCGATGACATCAATACGTGTCAAGGGGACTTCTGCATAAGCAAACACCGGCAACAACAAGGTTGCGATAGTTGCAGGTAGAATCCTTTGACGGGGGAGGGGTTTAACAGGGCGCATTGCTTTCTTCTCCACTACAGGTTCGATTGATCTTTTTGCTGGCATCTTCATAAAAATGGCACCAGACATTCGTTAAAGCTAAATGTAAATGATAACGATTCTCATTACAATAAAAATCTGCAAAAATATTCCTTAACCTTAATGGATGCATATAGGCCGAGACGTTTGAACTGAGGGGAAAACCGGATAGGAGGACTTGCAAGAACTTCAGGTCTGCTGCGTTTTAACGGGCACCATCTCTGGCGCCCGTTCAATTCAAAACCTAATCCGCTAACTCCGCAACCGAGCAATCTGCGCAACGCGCATTAGCAACCGACTCACCTTTGGCAAGGCTGCTCAGCCAGTCAACAAACAGAACATTATCTGCTTTGTAAGAATACATCTCCGGGCGCAACAGTATGGTATGCATATCGCCACCTGCTACAAAATAGCGAAAGTCGGGAACTGCCTGGCTTATTTCTGCCAGATTAGCCTCCAGCAGCGGTTGCAGAAATTCAGCCGGGGTGCCGCCAAGAGCCAGAAATTGCTTCTGCACTGAGTCTTCCACGGTATCAAATGAGGCCAGCGTAATCTGCGGGTTGGCCTGCGCTGCCGCTATATAAAGATGATGGAAGCTGAAGTCCTCCGCGGCCATGCTGGCTACGTAATCCAGATCTGCAACTACGACATCGGTATCCCAGGCCTCGTAAGGGCTGAAGTCTGCGAAACCCCGATAGCCACCGGATGCATCACCCAACTGAATTACCTGGGCCTGTTGATATTGTTCGGCAAGTTTGACCGCATAAAATGGCGAAGGGATAGACCCTGCGCTGGAGCCGGTTACAAATACAGTTGTTGGTGCAAACAGATGATTGTAGGTCCAGTCCAGTGCGGCATTTGCGTTTGCTGCACCACGATGACGAACGGTCAGCTCGTGCCCCTGGTGCTCATCAAAGGTCGGTATCTGATACTGTTGTTCTATATCTCCCAGGTGGACATCACCAGAGCAATAAGGTGCCATGACTACCGTGTAATCCGCGAACGGATTTGTTGGCTGATCAAAGGCAAACACACCATGAGCACGGTTTGGATCAGTCCGGCTCAGATTGACTTGATGGCTGGGCCGAATATCCGGATCGCAATTACTACCAGCCCAGCAGGCACCACCGCCCTCCAGGTAGAACATGAATTTTTCAGGATCACCGGGGCGCACAAAAAATTTATAAGGCGTGCCGTCTGAGCAAATGGTTTCGCCACCCGGCTCGATGGCATTCCAGCCTGCTGCCAGAGCATCGAAATCAGCCAACACAACCGGCTCTGTAACGGTCGGGGTTGGTCTGCAGGCACTTAACAGGAACGCAACGATAAGAATGGTTGAAACATGTATAAATTGCTTCATTACTGATCTCCGGAAAAATATTTTACTGTCACATTTTTTGACTGAACTGTTTTCTAAATATGCGGCATCTCTCCCAGCAGTTGCGGCCAGGCCGCGTGTCGATCTGCTACTGCAAGAAAGGATGGGTTTAACAATGATTCTTTTTGATTGTATCTAAGCGTTTCAAAATTAGTGCGATAGATCTGACCGCCCGCGGCGCGAAGAATAGCATGCGCGGCAGCAGTATCCCACTCTGAGGTAGGCGCAAGACGAGGATAGAAATCAGCCCGGCCTTCAGCCAGCAGACAGATTTTCAAAGAGCTGCCCATATTAACCAGATCCACCTGCCTGCACTTTTCGCGAAGACGCGCTAATAATGTCTGCAGAGCCGCGCCGCCATGCCTGCGACTGGCAACAACCCGCAACATCGCTACTGCATTGTCGGCCGCGCCATAGCTCAGTATCTCTAAAGGACTGATCTTTATTCTATCCGGCTGAGCGCTGCCCTGCTGCTTGAATGCGCTTGGTTCAGAATCAACCAGACCGCTGTAACAGGTATCCAGCACCGGCGCATACACCACGCCCAGCACCGGATCACCATCGCGAATCAAGGCGATGTTGACCGTGAATTCGCCATTCCGACTGATAAATTCTTTGGTGCCATCAAGCGGATCAACCAGCCAGTAGCCGCGCCAATGCTTGCGCGTTTGCCATGATGCAGGATTCGCTTCTTCAGAGAGAATCGGAATCTGAGCATCTAATTGCTGCAAGCCGGTCACGATGATCTGGTGCGCTCGGGTATCAGCTTCGGTAAGTGGCGAAGTATCCTGTTTAAACTCAACGTCTACCCTGCTGCTGCGATTGTAGACAGCCAGTATTTCCTCGCCAGCCTGTTTCGCTATGGCGATCGCCCCGGCCAATAACGCCTTGTCTTCCATCTTAAACAGCTCTCCATTAACAGTATTTCTATCAACAGGCTTTATACCCGATATCCATATCCTGCCCCTAACGTTTTTACCGGTGCGGGTGCGTTGTGCCAGATGATGGTTTAACATACCGGGTGACAGTGCAATTCTCTTCACTGTACAGGCCCCATACCTATGCTTACCTGGTCCGCTATAGATACTGTGATGTTCGATATGGACGGCACCCTGCTGGATCTGCACTTCGACAATTTTTTCTGGCAAATTCATGTGCCTGCCGTTTATGGCCAGAAACATGGCCTCACTCCGCAACAGGCATCAGAATTGATCTTTAGTAAATATGCCTCTGTCCAGGGCTCGCTGGACTGGTACTGCATGGACTTCTGGTCGGCAACACTCGATCTGGATATTGCGAAGCTCAAAGCAGACACACGCCATAGAATAGCCGTGCGCCCCTATGCGATTGAACTGCTGGAACGGCTGCGCCAGCATGATAAAAGAGTGCTGCTGGTTACCAATGCCCATCCCGACAGCCTGGCGTTGAAGATGGATCACACCGGAATAGAAGGTCATTTTCACAGCACGATCAGCTCTCATACTCTGGGCAAGGCGAAAGAACAAACTGGATTCTGGAGTGATCTGTTGACAGTCGAACATTTTGATCCGCAGCGCACTCTGTTAATTGATGACACCCTGCCGGTGCTGAGAAGAGCCCGTGCAGAGGGCATCAAACACCTGCTGGCAATTCATCAGCCTGACAGTCAATACCCACCCCTGGCCGCTGAGGAATTTCGGCAGATAGAAGACTTTCGTCAGATCATGCCGCCAATGCTGACTAACAAAAAGGTTTCCAACGGATGAAAGCCCCGGATTCCAGCGCCCACAATTCTACCCAGCCTCTGCAAAAGGTCCGCCTCGATAAATGGTTGTGGGCCGCACGTCTGTTCAAGACCCGCTCACTTGCCAAACAAGCGATAGAAGGCGGCAAGATTAATTGCGACGAGCAGAAAGTGAAACCGGGCAAAGAAATATCCGTCGGCACTGTGCTGGCTGTGCGACAAGGCTGGGATGAGAAGATTCTGCTGGTAAAGGCGCTTTCTGAGCACCGCCGCAGTGCCCCGGAAGCTCAATTACTCTATGAGGAAACCCAGCAAAGCGTGCACAAACGCCAACAGCTTGCTGAGCAGCGCAAATTCCAGGCGGTAATGCTGCAGCCACAAAGCAAGCCGAACAAGAAGGACAGGCGTCTGCGCACCGATATGAAACATTTCACAGACTAAAGCGTCCTTGTATTCAGCCTCGACATTTTTGGGCATAATGCCGCCTTCAATTTAAGCGGGAAAACGCACCTCGACAGGCTCTGGGATCAATCTTCTCAAAATCAGCGCTGCAGCGATCAGGAACCCAACGCATGACACAAGTTATTCAGGAAATTACCAAACAGAACAATCGCACCATCTATCGCAATCTCGCGCCAGGTCATCTGGTCGAAATTGCACTGCAACGTAGCGAAGGCAGACTCGCAGATAATGGTGCCCTGGTAGTTGAAACTGGTGCACGTACCGGCCGCAGCCCCAAAGATCGATTCATCGTACAAGAACCTGGCAGCAGTGATCAAATTGACTGGGGTGTTGTTAACCAGCCGTTTGAACCTGCAAAATTCGATGCACTGTGGGCGCGGGTTAATGATTATCTTGCAGCCAAAGACGTCTTCATAGCCGACCTGCACGTCGGTGCTGACCCCGCTCATTACATTCCAGTCTCTGTCACCGCTGAGTATGCCTGGCACTGTCTGTTTGGCACTACCCTGTTCATCAAAGCCATGGACAACTATAACCCCAACAATAAAGATATCTGGCAGGTTGTCAGTGCCCCGGGCTTTGTGTGCGAACCGGCTCGTGACGGCACTAATTCAGACAGCACTGTGATGATCAACTTTGCTGAGCGTAAAGTGCTGCTTGCTGGTATGCGCTATGCTGGTGAGATGAAAAAATCCATGTTCTCGGTACAGAATTACCTGTTACCTGCCCAGGATGTGCTGCCCATGCACTGTTCCGCCAACGTTGGCCCTGATGGCGACACCTGTCTTTTCTTTGGACTGTCAGGCACCGGTAAAACCACGCTTTCAGCCGATGAAAGCCGTCAGTTAATCGGTGATGATGAGCACGGCTGGGGCAAAGATACCGTGTTCAATATCGAAGGCGGTTGCTACGCAAAATGCATCGATTTGAGCCACAAGAATGAGCCGGTAATCTGGGACGCTATCAAGTTTGGCGCCGTCATTGAAAACGTGACCATCGATGAGCAAACCCGCGTTGCAGATTACGCCAACACCACGCTGACTGAAAATTCACGCGCCTGTTATCCACTGACTCATATCAAATCACGTGTTGCCGCCAATTGTGCCGGCGAACCGCGCGAAATCATTTTCCTGACCTGCGACCTGACGGGCGTGCTGCCACCGGTGTCTATTCTGTCGAAAGAAGCCGCCGCTTATCATTTTCTCAGCGGCTATACCGCTCTGGTTGGTTCTACCGAAGTTGGCGCCGGCTCTGGCATCAACTCAACCTTCTCAGTCTGCTTCGGCGCACCGTTCTTCCCGCGTCCCGCCGGAGTCTATGCAGATCTGCTGATCAAACGCATTAAAGAATTCGGCAGCCAGGTCTACCTGGTTAATACCGGCTGGACCGGTGGTCCTCACGGTATCGGCAAGCGTTTCAGCATTCCTGCTACGCGTGCAGTTATAGCTGCGGTACAAAATGGTGCGCTGCGCACTGTGGCCACTGAACATCTGCCCGGTTTAAATCTGACCATCCCAAAAGAAATTCCTGGTGTTGACAGCAATCTGCTTAATCCTCGCAATACCTGGAGTGATCCGGCCGCATATGATGCGAAAGCTGCAGATTTAATCCAGCAGTTCCGCACCAATTTTGCGCGCTTCAAAGTCTCTGAAGCAATCGTCGCTGCGGGACCGGCCCAGGCCGGAAGCGGTTAACTTTGATGAGGCTGTCTTAAAGCATCCAGCTCCCCAACAATAAAATGATGGATTACACTGAGTAAGATAATTGAGTACATTTAAGGAAGCGTTGGCGCATTTTAATCTGCCTGAATTTAAATCAGAGTGGGGACAGATTGTCCGCGGAATAGAAAAAGAAAGCCTGCGGGTTACTCCCAATGGCCGACTCGCGCAAACCGATCATCCGGCAGCGCTTGGCTCTACACTGACCCACCCTTATATCACTACCGATTATTCGGAAGCACTGCTGGAGCTGATTACTCCAACATTCACTGACATTGATGCCTGCCTCCAATTTTTGGCGGACCTGCACAATTTTTCCTACGCGCAACTCGCTGACGGCGAAACACTGTGGGCATCCAGCATGCCCTGCATTCTGGAGACCCACAATCAGATTCCACTGGCGCGCTACGGCAGCTCCAATATCGGCAGATTAAAAACGCTTTATCGTGAAGGCCTTGGCCATCGCTATGGTCGCCTGATGCAGACCGTGGCCGGCATTCATTATAATTTCTCGATGCCCGAATCTTTCTGGGCTGATTACCGGGTACTCAAACAATCCACTGAACCGCTGCAGGAATTCCAGACTCGGCAGTACCTGCATTTGATCCGCAACTATCATCGTTACGCCTGGCTGCTGGTTTACCTGTTCGGGGCCTCACCAACCGTTTGCCGCTGCTTTGCCAGAGGGCGTCCGCACGATCTGCAACTTCTTGACTCCGCTACTTTATACAAACCGGATGCAACCTGTCTGCGGATGAGTAATCTGGGATATAAAAGTGAGGCACAAAAATCCATTTTCGTGTGCTACAACGAGCTCTCTAACTATCTCGAAAGTCTGCAGAAAGCCATGTCGACACCTTATGAGCCCTATGTTGCTATCGGCAGCAGAGAAGATGGTACGCATCTGCAGATCAATACCAATCTGCTGCAGCTGGAAAACGAGTTCTACGCCACTATACGACCAAAACGAGTCGGCACTTCGGGTGAACGTCCTCTGCAATTGCTGAGAGATCATGGTATTCAATACGTGGAAGTACGGGTGCTCGATCTGAATCCCTTCCTGCCGCTGGGTATTGATGCCGAGGAAATTCGCTTTCTGGACTCCTTCCTGCTGTTCTGCCTGCTGGCCGACAGCCCTGAATGCACCGAACAGGAATATTTTGAAACTGAGACTAATCTGGCCGCAGTAGTAAACAATGGCCGCGACCCGGAACTGAAACTTTCTCATCAGGGTAAGCCGCTGTCGATGCGCGAATGGGCGCGCGATCTGGTGGCCGAAACCCGGTATAGCGCTGCATTGCTCGATCAGGTACATAAAACTGATGCCTGCAGCAAAAGCGTCCAGGCTCAGTCAGCAAAGGTCGAGGATTCGGAACTAACGCCCTCAGCAAAAGTTCTGCAGGCATTAAAAAAGGACAACCTGGCTTTTTATGCCTATGGTTTGCAGCAATCACTGGCCCACCAGGCCTGGTTTCGTGAGCAGACAATAGCACCAAAGCAGCTTGATCATTTAATTTCAGTAAGCGCCCAGTCGATAGCAAAGCAGGCCGCTATTGAGGCCAGCGACGACATCAGCTTCGATGAATATCTCGAACAATGGAATAGTTTCCGATAAGTTGCGGTCCCGCACACGAGGTCCGACGCAGGTTCCATGACAGCTTCTGGATCAATGATTGAGCATATACATACTGTGTGGTTCAGTTAGAATAAGCGCCACTTACCGAACAGCTCGCTGTTAAGTTCACCTTTTTAAATGAGACCGTAACGATGCTGGATAGACTCCTCACCCTGATGCCCAATTCCCGTTTATTGAACCTGATGATCTTTATCGGCTCGCTGGTGATTATTGCCCTGGTTCTGTACATGGAGCATGTCATGTTTCTGCAGCCATGCGGGCTGTGCATCACGCAACGTGTCTTCGTTATCCTGGTCGGTCTCATCTGTCTGGCTGCAGCTATACACAATCCTGGCCGCACCGGCCGTAAACGTTATGGCTACCTGGGCGCAGCCATGTGTGTGGTCGGCAGCTATTTTGCGCTGCGGCAGATCTGGCTGCAGCACCTTCCGGAAGACCAGGTACCTGCCTGCGGTCCAGGTTTCAGTTACATGCTGGATAACTTCCCGATCCTGGATACGCTGAGTTTCCTGCTCAAAGGCGACGGTAATTGTGCCGAGGTACACCGGGTGTTCCTGGGATTGGCCATTCCTGAACTGGCCTTGATCGGCTTTGTAGTCCTGTTCGCATTGTGCATCTTCCAGGCACGGCGCAGCTAATTCCCTGCTGCGCTGCAACAGGTTTGTAGCGCAGCTATAAAACAGCGTATGCTCTTGGCAGAATAATTACTCTTCCGGAGCACTACCGTGATAAGACTTCCCCGCCTGTCGCTATTCGCAGTCGCACTGTGCATCAGTTCTACGCACGCTCAACAATCTGAGCTGGACTGGGCCAGCATAGACGAAGAAACGCTGCGTCATTTTCAAACTATCGTTCGCTTTGACACCTCTGATCCGCCCGGCGTTGAAAAGCCACTCAGTGACTATCTGGTCTCTGTGTTGCAGGCTGAAGGTATTGAGGTAGAAGTCTTTTCGCTGGACGCCAATCGCCCGAACGTCGTTGCCAGACTGCGAGGTAATGGCAGTAAGCGCCCGCTGCTGCTTATGGCTCATCAGGATGTGGTTAACGTGGACGCCGAAAAATGGACACATCCGCCGTTCAGCGCAACCCGCGAGGGTGGCTGGATCTATGGTCGCGGCACCGTTGATGATAAAGATAACGTGGCCGCAGCGCTGATGACCATGCTGCTGCTCAAACGGCAGGGAATTGAACTGGATCGTGACGTGATTTTTCTGGCCGAGTCCGGCGAGGAAGGCTCAACCACCATAGGCATCGAATTCATGGCTAATCAGCATTTCGATGCCATTGATGCAGAATATTGCATTGCCGAAGGTGCCAGCGTTGTGCGGCAGAATGGTCAGATCGCGTATGCTTCAATTCAGACCATTGAAAAACTGCCCCGCGCCATTGAGTTGACCAGTATGGGAATCTCCGGTCATGGGTCGGTGCCACTGCGCAGCAATGCCGTAGTCCATCTGTCTCAGGCGATTGCAACCATCGCCGCCTGGCAGCCACCGGTGCGTTTGAACGACACCACCGCTTCGTATTTTTCACGGCTGGCAGCAATCTCCACGCCAGAAAATGCTGCCCGCTACCGTGCAGTACTCAATCCAAATTCGGCAGAAGGCATGGCCGCAGTGGAATATCTGGCCATTAATGAACCACGTAATGCCGCCGTCCTGCACAGCACTATTTCTCCCAACATTGTCACCGGTGGTTATCGTGTCAATGTGATTCCATCGGAAGCCACCGCAACGCTGGATGTGCGACTGCTGCCCGATGAGAATGCTGAACAGTTTCTCGACACGGTTCGTGCAGTGATTAATGACCCTGCCGTGAATGTTGCCTGGGCAGCCAGAAATCAGCGGCCAGGCGCTACTGCGCGAATAGATACGGAGGCATTTCAGGTGATTGAATCAGTCATGCAGGAACACTATGCGGCCCCGGTACTGCCAGTGATGAGCACCGGCGCAACAGACATGGCCTACCTGCGTGCCAAAGGCATTCAATGCTATGGAATAGGTCCAGGAATTGACTCTGAAGATGGTCCGCTGGGTTTTGGTGCTCACAGCGATCAGGAGCGCATCATCGAAAGCGAGTTATACCGCTTCGTGCGCGTTCACTACGACATTGTTGAACGTCTGGCTGGCGCGAACTAAACGCCCGTGCAAACACTGCAGCATTGCACGGGCGCAATGCTGCTATCAATCGGCGCACCTCAGTAATGAACTGAGCTTTATCTGAACGTACCAGCACTCACTCCCTGACCACCAGCCAAAGGGCGACAACGGTCATCGCCGTGCCGACCAGCGTGGTCAGGGTGATGGGTTCGGCGAACAGCGCCCAGGCCATCAACGCAGTGACTGGTGGTGTGAGATACAGATAGCTTGTGACCTTAGTCGCCGCGCCATCGCGAATCATCATGAACAGCAGCGAAATGGCACCGATGGACAAGGCCACGATAGACCACAGCAGCGCGGCGATCATGGGCGGCTGCCAGTCCACCACCCGCGTCTCGAAGGCAAACATGAAGGGCAGGCAGACAATGGCCGAGGCGCTAAACTGAATCACCGAGCCTGCGCGCAGATCGAAACCAGGGCAGTAGCGCTTCTGATAAAGCGTGCCGGTCGTGATGCTGACCAGCGCCACAACGGACAGCAGCAGGCTGCTGATGGTCAGACCGATCAGCGAGAACTTTGCCATCACCACCATGCCCACACCCGCAAGTCCTGCCAGTAGACCGAACCACTGCCGTCTGCTGACTTTTTCAGCGACCAGCGCAGCCAGCCACGCGGTCATAATCGGCTGCAGTCCCACGATCAGCGCCGCCAGACTGGCAGTCATTCCCAGTTTGACCGCCGCCCACACGCCTCCCAGATAACCGGCCTGCAAGAGTGTTCCGGCGAGCGCGATATGCGCGATCTGGCGACGCGGGGGCCAGGTCACCCTGAACAACAGACTCAGCGGAACCATGATGAGCAACACGCCCACGAAACGTAGAAACAGGAAGGTCATTGGTTCGGCATAGGGCATGCCGTAACGCGCCGCGATAAAGCCCGTGCTCCAGATGAAGACGAACACAAAAGGAATCAGGCGTTGCTGGATGGGCGACATGAAAGCTACTCAGGATTTCTGCGCATGGATTTCGCTGACATGGCGCTGCCCGTCAATGCGGCGTTTTCCGCGGCAATCATCGCAATATGCATACGTCCTGCGTCCTAAATTCCACCCACCGATTGCCCGAGCATCTTGCGGGTGACCAGCGTGATGCCATTGGCCGTTACCCGGTAACCTTTCTTGATATCCTGCTTACGATCGTAGCCGATCACCGTGCCTTCGGGCACCGTGCATCCGCGATCGATGATGACCTTACGCAACTTGCAGTGGCGCTGAATTTCGACATCGGGCAGGACGACTGCTTCTTCGATGTTGGAATAGGAATGTATCCGCACGTTCGAGAAGAGCACGGATTTTCGCACCGTTGATCCGGAAATAATACAACCGGCAGACACCATGGAATCGATGGCAGCGCCGCGACGGTCATCATCGTCGAACACAAACTTGGCGGGGGGCAGTTGTTCCTGGAAGGTCCAGATAGGCCAGCGCGGATCGTACAGATTCAAGGGCGGGGTCGGGGACACCAACTCCATGTTCGCCATCCAGAAGGAATCCAGATTGCCCACATCTCGCCAGTAGGCTTTCTGATCGCCCGCCGGGTCGACGAAGCGGTAGGCGCAGACCTTGTGGTCGGCAATGATGGAAGGAATGATGTTCTTGCCGAAGTCGTGCTCGGAACCGGCATTGCGGGCATCCTTGCGTAACTGTTCAAACAGGAAATCAGTCTTAAACACATAGTTGCCCATGGAGGCGAGACACATATCTGCATTCTCGGGCGCCGGTTCCGGATGCGCGGGCTTTTCGTTGAAAGCGAGAATGCGCTGATTTTTATCTACACTCACCACACCGAAATTGCCGGCAGCCTCCTTGAGCGGCACTTCCATGCAGGACACCGTCATGTCGGCATCGTGTTCCGCGTGAAAGGCCAGCATCTCGCCATAGTCCTGGCGGTAGATATGGTCGCCGGAAAGAATCATCACATACTCGGGAATCTCTCCACGAATGATGTCGATATTCTGGAACACAGCGTCTGCCGTGCCCGCCCGCGAGAATCAGCGCATAGGTATTGCGTGTGAGCTTGCTGACATACCGCGGTCCGTGTTCCACCATAGGGCACCTCATTTGAGTAAAGTGAGACTACTGTTATCTTATTATCATTGCCGGGGCAAGCCCCAGGGGTGTCGCGGTGTCAGTCGTGCTGGTGCTGCTGTGGGCCCGAAGAACCACGCTGGAACACGAGAACAAATTCAACCTGCTGTTCACCCTGCAATTATCCGGCCGGGGAATGCCGCTCTGCGTGGCAGTGTCGATCAGTATCTCCCACTGCTCCACGCCGGGGATAACCGGCAGACGGAAACCGAAGGCAGCGCGATCGGCATGAAACACGATCAGCAGGCGCTCGCGCAGCAGCGTTTCCGGGTCGCGCCCCACCAGCATGCAGCCCAGGGTGCGGGCATGGTGCTCCTGCCAGTGCCTGCTCTGCATCAGATCGCCACTGCCGTTGTACCAGAGGATTTCCGGGTCATCAGGCACCTGCGCTTCGTGTACATAGCGTTCAAAAAACAGATAAGAGAAGCGGCGACGCAGGCTCGTCAGATGCGTAACGAACGCTTGCTGATTGTGGCCGTCCGCACTGATGGTGTCCCAGTTGATCCAGTTGATCGGATTGTCCTGGCAGTAGGCGTTGTTGTTGCCATACTGGGTACGCGCTATCTCATCGCCCCCCAGCAGCATCGGCGTGCCCTGGGACAGCATCAGCGTGGTGAGGAAGTTGCGCTGCTGGCGCAGGCGCAGCACATGGATTGTCGCGTCCGTGCTGGGCCCCTCGATGCCGAAGTTGTCGCTGTGATTCTCGCGATGCCCGTCCTGGTTTTCTTCGCCATTGATCTGGTTGTAGCGCTCTCGGTAGGTCACCAGATCATTGAGCGTGAAACCGTCATGACTGGTGATGAAATTGATGCTGGCAGAGGGTCGACGACCGCCGTGCTCAAAAATGTCGCTGGAACCATGCAGACGCCGTGCGAACTCCGGCAGCACGCCCGCGTCGCCGCGCCAGAAGCGGCGCACGGTGTCGCGATAGCGGTCGTTCCACTCGCTCCAGCCGGGGGGGAAACGCCCGAGCTGGTAGCCACCAGGGCCGATGTCCCAGGGTTCGGCGATCATCTTGATACCCGCCAGCGCAGGGTCCTGCAACAGGGCGTCGAAGAAACCACTGCCCTGATCGAAGCCATAGGATTCTCTGCCCAGCACAGGCGCCAGGTCGAATCGAAAACCGTCAACCTGCATGACGCCTGACCAGTAACGCAGGCTGTCCATGATTAGCTGCACCACACGCGGATGCATCAGGTTCAGCGTATTGCCGCAGCCGGTGTCGTTGATGTAATAGCGCTTGTCTTCAGGCTGCAAACGGTAATAGGACAGATTGTCGATGCCGCGGTAGGACAGGTTCGGTCCGAGGCGCCCGCCTTCGGCCGTATGATTGAAGACGATGTCGAGAATGACCTCGATGCCGGCATCATGAAAGGCTTCGACCATCTGCCGACATTCCAGAATGGAGTTGCCACTCAGGTAATCCTGATGCGGCGCGAAGAAGCACAGTGGATTGTAGCCCCAGTAATTGGTGAGGCCTTTCTCCTTGACGAACTGCTCGCTGATGAAACTTTGCACCGGCATCAGTTCCACGCTGGTGATGCCAAGTGCTTTCAGATAAGCAAGCACCTTGTCATGGGCCATGCCCGCGAAACGGCCGCGCTGCTCTGGCGAAATACCGGGATGATTGATGGTGAACCCGCGCACATGCGTCTCGTAGAGCACGGTCTTCGACATGGGTACGTGCGGTCGCCGCGCTGTGCTGATCGGCAGGTCGGCCACGACCACACACTTCGGCATGAATGCCTTGTTGTCGCGCTTGTCGAACTTCAGGTCTTTGTCGGCGTGATTGATATCGAAGGCATAGTGGGTGTCGGACCACTGGAATGTGCCAAGCAGCTGGCGGCAGTAAGGGTCCAGAGAAATCTTGTGAGGATTAAAGCGGTGCCCCATATGAATCTGCCACGGGCCGTGGACGCGATAGGCATACACCGTGCCGGGGCCTGCCTTGGGCAGATAGCCGTGCCAGACCTGATTGCTGACTTCCGGCAATTCCAGGCGCTGCACTTCTCGTGAACCATCGGGGGTGAACAGGCACAACTCGACGCGTTCTGCGTTGGCCGAGAACAAGGCGAAATTGACGCCTTCCCCATCCCAGGTGGCACCCAGCGGATAGTGAGAGCCGGCTGTCAGGGAGACTGTGTGCTTCATGATTTCCCCGTGTGTACGAACAGGACCGTCGCCAGTGGCGGGACGGTGATGCTTAGCGACCACGGACGACTGTGACTCGCCAGCGCCTCCGCGTGCACGCCCCCGAGAAGCAGCAGTCCGGTATCCTGTTTAGAGGCGGCGCTGGCTGTGACTGCTGTCCAGCTCTGGCCGGTCTGGCGGGGCGTTCTGTCGTCTTTTTTCATCAATCCGCTCGTGTCCTTCCGAAAGCCCTGCGCTTCAGCGCGGGCACCGTTCTTGTTTGAGACCCGCAAGCAACGTGGTGCCAGAGTCGGAGGCAAGCAGCGCCTCCAGATCCACAGGCAGGCGACGTCGCCAGTTGGGATATTCGCTGCTGGTACCCGGAATGTTCACGGGAAACTCCAGCAGCGCCAGGTCTTCCAGTTGTATCGACAGCAGCTGCGCGCTGCTGCGGCCACTGCAGCGGAAAATGGCTGCACACAATAACAGATCAAACACCTTGTCTTCATGTCCTTCCTGCCAGCTGGGTGGCAGCAGCCATTGATCGGCCAGCCAGCGCAGCACCTGTTGCTTTTCTGAGTGGCGCCAGTGCAGCTGTTCCTGCAGGACCTCGGGCGTGGCAATCAAGCCCAGCGAGTGGCGCAGCCGCAGATCGCTGCCGTTCCACCACGCGGCAAGCGTCGGTACATCGTGGTTAGCCACCATGGCCAGAGCCTTCTGCGGGTAGTGTTCAGGGCGCTTGAAGTGGTTGCTATCGTACTTCTCGAAATAGAACAGCACATTGGAGAACACCGCCGACTGGTTCAGATAGGCACGCACCTCCGGCGGCACCACACCCAGATCCTCGCCAATCACCAGACAGCGGTTGCGCACACTTTCCAGACGCAGCAGCGCGAACAGATCGTCCACCGGGTAGTGCACATAAGCGCCGGCACCCCGGCCTGGGTAGCGCGGACACCACCACAAACGCATCAAGGCCATCACGTGGTCGATACGCAGCGCGCCGCAGTGTGCCATGTTGGTCTGCAACAAGTCGATGAAATGCTGATAGCCGCTGTCCTGCAGCGCCTGAGGGTCAAGCGGCGGCAGACCCCAGTTCTGGCCATGCGGCGCCAAGGGGTCTGGCGGCGCACCGATGCTGGCCTGCAAACGGAACAGCGCGCTATTAAGGCTGACTTCCGCTCCGCCACTATCGCCACCGACTGCCAGATCCCGCACCAGGCCGACGGACATGCCTGCGGCAATGGCGCTGCGCTGACAGTCTTCCAGTTGTTGCTCGGCGAGCCATTGGGTATACAGCGTGAAACGGGGATCGCTGGCGGCAGATGGCAAGGTCGAACCTGCCAGGCGCGAAGCTTCCAGCGTGGCGAATGCCTGCAGCGCGTCACCACCGGCCGCCACGAAGACATCGAAGGCCTGTGCCCGTGGACTGCCTTGTTGCAGATGCTGGGTCTCGAAGTATTTGAACATCTGAGCAAGCACGTCCAGCTTCAGCGCGGCTACGGCAGCGCAGTCTACATTGCTCTGGCCGCGCAGCTCTGCCAGGCGAGCGTGGTTCTGTGCGTCGCCCGGCCATGGGCCGATAGCTGCGAATTCAGGCTCGCGCTCGGGGTCGACATACAAGACATTCAGGCGCCGCCGGTCATTCGGGCTGTAGGGGCTGCAATGTTCAGGATACTGCAGATTCAGCGCATGCAACGGATTGAGCACCAGGAATTGGGCGCCCTGCGCAGCCGCAAGCGTGATCAGGGTTTGCAGATCAGTAAAGTCGCCCATGCCCCAGTTGCGCTGGCTGCGCAGCGTGTAGAGCTGGACAGAAAATCCCCACAGGCGCTGTCCGGAGAGTGCCCAGTCGGGCTCGAAGCAGCGGGCCGGCGCCACAATCAAGGCGCTGCTGGCCAGCGCACTTTCGTCTTCCAGACACTGCAGCGACACGCGGTGATAGCCCAGCGCCAGCGCCTGATTATAAAAGGGGGTCAGGGACAGTTCGCGGGCGCTCAAGGGCACCCCCTGCATGAGCTTAGTCCCGCTCTCGCGCAGCTCGGCGGGGTGGAAATCTTCCTGCCAGTGCTGGCCAGTCTCGCTATCGACGCACCAACGCCAGCGCTGTCCCAACTGCGCAACAGGCAGCACCATCCGCACCGACTCGCGCCCACCCGAGGTCAGTACAGTCGCGGGCTCCAGCAGACGGTGCCAGTCCCGCATGCTGGCGTGAGCGAGTGCCTCCTGTGTCCTGGCTGCGTCCAGTCGAGTCTCTGTGAACAGATCACAGCCCTTGAACTGCAGCACATCGATGCGATCACTCAAGGGGATGTGGGCGATATTGCCGGAGAATTCGATGTATTCGCTGGCCACGCCATGCAGGCGCAGCAAGTGTTCGAGGGCCGCAGTGTCCTCTCCGCTCAGGGCCTCGCAGGCCGCGAGAAACTGGGGATAGTCAGGCATGACTGCCATGTCGTGTCCTGCTGAAGAGTGCGCAACCGGTCAGGCCGGGGTAAGGCAGGCACAGTCGCGCCACGGGCACCTGGGTACACCAGCCCTGGAAAGGGCCTTTGTCGAGAAAACGTGCCATGAACAATGCCTTGTTGAATACGGGATCCATCTTTTCGAGCATGCTGCCGGACAGATACACGCCGCCCAGACTCCCCATCGAGAGCGCTATATCACCACAGACCGAGCCGAGGATGCCCGTGAAGTCCTCGAGTGTCTGTTGACAGATTGCCTCGCCCTCAACGGCGCCAGCCACGATCGCCGCCGCAGACAACTCTTTTTCACCACCCTGCAGCCGGGAGTTCGCCCAATACAGGTTTGCAAGCCCCGGGCCAGAAAGCAGGTGCTCGACAGAGACACGCGGAAAACGCTGCCACAGCTGCTTGAGCAGCGCCACTTCGTGAGCAGTCACAGGGGCAAAGGACACGTGGCCGGGTTCGGATTCCAGCACCTCACCACCGGCCGTCATGGTGGCCGCGCCAAAGCCGGTGCCCGGACCCACAATGGTGCGGGCACTTGCGGGCGCCGCTCCGACCTTCTGCCACCACTGCAGACTCTGCGCGTCCAAAGGCTCTGACGCATTGGCCTCCAGCAATGGCAGGCACCAAGCCTGGGCAGAAAAATCATTGAGCACATGCACGGGGAAGCCGAGTTCAGCGGCCAGCGCCGCGCGACTGAACTGCCACGGAGAGTTGGTCATGCGGACAAGATCTTCGTGCACTGAAGCGGCCACTGCCAGACAGGCGCTGACAGGTTTCGGGGCACCCTGTGCGCGAAGCCGCTCCAGATAAGCCTGCAGGGCCTCGCCAAAACGCCCGTATTCGGAGCAGGTGAACTGCTCTATGCACTGTAATTGAGCGCTGCCGGGCATCACCCAGGCGAAGCGGGCATTGGTGCCACCAATATCAGCCAGCAGAAAGCAGCTTTGCGGCAGGTCTGACTGGGGGTCATTCACCATTATGTTGCACTCCTGCGTTGCACGCGCACAGATGCTCTCCTGAAAGTGCTCAAAGCACCGATGCGCCTACTTTGAGTACAGGAAGCATAATCGCCCTTTTCTTCAAAGGCCAACCCTTTGATTGCGCCGTTTGTCAGTCAGTTTTGTTAAACTCAATGTCTTCATGTTCCGACTTTGTTGTAGTGACCGTCGAGAGTCGTGTGCTTGCGTCACTTTTTGGCGATTTTCAAAATGGTGATTTTCAAACTAATCTGGTAATTCACCCAATTGTGTTCTTGCCAGCGGTTGTATAAATTCAAACGTATCAGCAACACCTTTGCAAATTCCAACAATATTGCTCACGTTGACCCGCCGTCCAATAACAGGTTAATTAAGCCTTATGGCAAGGATTTATAATCGGTCGCATCAGTACCCATGAACTTTAGTTTCCTTTCCAAAACTGGAGAAAAGTCAAATGAATGCAACTAGTGCTTGCCACGACCACGACCGTGAGCACCACCACGCCGTGGGGAGTGAACTGAAAGACCCGGTATGCGGAATGACTGTTACCGCTGCATCAGAACACCGGGCAGCACACGAAGGCGTCGAATACTTTTTCTGCAGTTCCTCTTGCGTTCACAAATTTCAAGCTGATCCGGACAAGTACCTCAACCCAGGTGCAACCGAGCCTGGTGCCGAGGATGTGAGTGCCTGGTATATCTGCCCCATGCATCCCGAAGTGCGGCAGCGTGGTCCGGGTGTTTGTCCGAAATGCGGTATGGCACTGGAACCAGAGATGGTCTCTCTGGATGAAGAGGAGAATCCCGAACTTGTGGATTTCAGTCGCCGCTTCTGGTGGACCCTGCCGTTTTCAGTTCTTGTTCTGGTTTTGGCAATGTTCGGGCATGGCAGAAACTGGGCCCTCATGGAATGGCAGAACTGGATCGAGATGGTACTGGCAGCGCCCGTTGTGCTGTGGGCTGGCTTTCCTTTCTTTCAACGCGGTCTGCAGTCAATCGTCACCCGCAATCCGAATATGTGGACCTTGATCGGTCTGGGTACGGGAGCGGCTTTTCTCTATAGCGTTGTCGCCACGTTCGCGCCGGGCATATTTCCGCAAAGCTTTGCGATGGATGGGAAAGTATCGGTCTATTTCGAGGCGGCAGCAGTAATTGTGTCTCTTACCTTGCTGGGTCAATTATTAGAACTGAAGGCGCGTAGCCAGACCTCTGCTGCGATAAGAGCGCTATTGAAGCTGGCGCCGAAGACCGCACGTCGTATCTCGGCAAATGGCGAGGAGAGTGATATTCCTATCGAACAGATTGTGGTCAACGATCGGCTCAGAGTGCGCCCAGGCGAAAAAATTCCTGTCGATGGTGTTGTCGATGAAGGCGGCAGTTCGGTGGATGAATCGATGCTGACCGGTGAACCGCTACCGGTTCGGAAAGGACCGGGAGATAGTGTAATAGGCGCCACTTTGAACACCAGCGGCGGCCTCATCATCAGGGCTCAGCATGTCGGCAGCGAATCGACACTCTCGCAGATCGTGCAACTGGTATCTCAGGCCCAGCGTTCTCGCGCGCCCTTGCAACGTCTGGCCGATAAGGTGGCTGGCTATTTCGTTGTGACCGTTGTTCTGATTGCTCTCTTGACGTTTGTCGTATGGGGCGTGTGGGGGCCCGAACCCAGTTGGGTTTATGGACTTATCAATAGCGTAGCCGTGCTGATTATTGCCTGCCCGTGTGCACTGGGTCTCGCGACTCCCATGTCCATCATGGTTGCCACCGGTAACGCAGCAAGCATGGGCATTCTGTTCCGCGATGCGGCGGCAATCGAACAACTGCGTCTGATCGACACGCTGGTCGTAGACAAGACAGGGACGCTCACAGAAGGAAAGCCTACGCTGGAAAAAGTAGTACCCATGCCAGACTTCAGCGAGGAAGAGGTGTTGATTCTGGCGGCAAGTCTCGATCAGGGGAGTGAGCACCCACTGGCAAAGGCCATTGTGCATGCAGCAACTGATAGGAAACTTGCACTGGTCGCTGTCGAAGACTTTGAGTCCGCTTCGGGAATTGGAGTTTCTGGCAAACTGAAGGGAAAAAATCTGGCGATGGGAAATACTGCGTTGATGCAAAAATTATCCATCGATGTGAGCCCCATAGAAGCACAAGCGGATACCTTGCGGAAAACAGGAGCGAGCGTGGTATTTCTCGCCGTGGATAAGGGTTTGGCTGGCATCCTGGCAATCGCCGATCCCATCAAGGTATCTACAGCTGCAGCACTTAAGGATCTGACAGACAGTGGCTTGAGAATTATCATGGCTACTGGCGATGGTGAATTAACTGCACGCCATGTTGCAGAACAGCTGGGCATCGCAGAAGTACATGCGGAAGTGACTCCGGCACTCAAGCTGGAATTGATTGCGGAATTGCAGGCAAAGGGTCACCAGGTCGCGATGGCCGGAGACGGCATCAATGATGCGCCTGCCCTGGCGATGGCCATGGTAGGTATTGCGATGGGAACCGGTACTGACGTTGCCATGAGTAGTGCCCAGATCACCCTGGTAAAGGGTGACCTGCGCGGTATTGCACAGGCGCGACGCATATCAGAGCAAACCGTTCGCAACATGCACCAGAATCTGGGATTTGCATTCTTATACAACAGCCTGGGTGTGCCGATTGCCGCGGGAATCTTATTTCCGTTTTTTGGCTTGTTGTTGTCGCCAATGCTTGCTGCACTGGCGATGAGTTTAAGCTCCGTATCGGTTGTTGGTAATGCACTGCGGCTTCGTTCACGAAAGAGTGATTGATCGTCAGTTCCGAATACTCTGTGGTTCGGCTTTAAATCACTGACCGCAATCGCCGCCGAACTCATTACCACCGCCGCAATAGGTGTGATGTTGTAGCTGGATGTGGATGCCGTCCGGATCAGAAAAATAAACCTCCGGTGTACCGCCCGGCGCGCCACCACGTTCAGGCATCCGCCTGCTGACCCAGTGCTGCAAGGGAGCAGAGGGTTGGCCTTCCACACGAGGCGTTAAACCGTAAGCAGTTAAACGTTGCAGCACAGACTCCTCAGTGAAATCTTCGATGTTGAGGCTGGCGTGATCTATACGCCCAGCCTGTGCCGGTGTGCCTGGCTGGGTGCCACCCACAAACATCAGGAACTGATTGCCATCACCCACACCCAACACCGGGAAAGTGCCTTGAAACACCTGATTTTCAATGCCAAATAAATTGCGGTAGAAATCGTTGCTGAGTTCAAAGTTGGCAACATAGGTGGTCATGTGATTGATCTCGCGCAGGCGGATCAAACCCGGCGCCGGAGCTGGCTCCGGGTTGCAGTTATCGTCGCCGCTACCGCATGCGTTGAGGTCGGACAGCTGGAACACAACACCGTCTCTGTCAGCTACAAAAAGTGCATGGTTGTCTGCCAGCATGGTATCGTCGTCTCCCGGCAGGCGCTCCAGCCAGCTGTGCATGGCGCGGTCCATCATTGAAGCCGGGGCGCCCATGCTGTCAACCGTTCGCTCAATGCCTTGCTCAGCCAACTTGTCCTGCAGCCTGTAACTATCCATGTCGGCCACACTTAGTCCGAAATGACTGATGTGAGGCTGCTCGCCTTCACGGGTTGGCGCCAGAGTGAAATACTGCGAGCCATCGCCTACCTGCAGCGCTACCTTGTCGCCCACACGCGATATCACGGCGGATCCGAACAAGCCCTGATAAAACTCAAGTGAGCGTTCTACGTCGCTGACACGCAGACCAAAATTATGATATCCGAGCACCGGAATGGGGGCTGCTGAATTTTGTTGTGCAACGCCAGACATCGCAAAAGGCATTAACACAAGCGCCACCAGCAGGCCGCACCGTGAAGTCAATCGCGAGCCATTCTTTATATCCGTGGTGACACTTGTATAGTCGGTAGGTGCAATCATTGCTGCTCTCCGCACTCATGTTTTTTAGACTGTTGATGGATGTACTAACAGGCTGGCGCCTTACAGGAAGGTTAATACGAGAGCACTGAAGATTCCACCTCTGATTGCCAATGGGGGGCTTGATCGCCCCTGCTCTATTTTTATCCGCGGTGGTTCCGGAGGTCCCGGGTCGGCGAAACCCACAGCAGCGATTGCTGCACCCAGCCCTCTGAACTGCGCGTTCTGTGTGGGGTCGCGTAACAGGCTCATGCCGTCATTCCAGGCCTGTTCCATTTAATGAAGAATGCACTATTACATGCTTGACTTGACACAGACAGGCTTCTCAATTGCAAAAATTTCTGTAAACTTTCACAAAATGAAAGTATCTGGAAATAATTGGATCTGAAGATGATGCAAACATTAACCGAAATTCTGGTAAAGCACGGCATGACGCGACCCTTGCTAAGCGATGCCCAACTGGCACGTGTGATCGAGGGCAGTTCTCAGCGTCGCTACAACCTGGTGAACCGTGCCCTCAAGGCAGGTGAACTGCACCGCCTGCGGCGCGGTCTGTATTTACTGGCCAGGCCCTATCGCGCTTATGACTGTCATCCATTTGCAGTGGCGCAGCGAGTGGTTCCCGGTAGTTACATTTCATTGGAAACGGCGCTGGCGCACCACGGCTGGATACCCGAAGCAGTGCATGCGACCGCCAGTATCGTGCCGGGGACTAAATCGAATGACTTAGAGGATAGCCACTTCGGTCGCTTGACCTTCCATCCTTTGGCGACGCAAGAGGGGCATTTTCTTGAACTGGTTGGCCGTACCACCATCAATTACCAGACCATGCTGATAGCCGAGCCCGTGCGTGCATTGCTGGACCTTGTGTGTCTTCGCAAGCAGGAGTGGCAGGGGATGGCATGGCTGGAACAAGGAATGCGGATCGAACTGAACTTGTTGCGCTCGGTATCTGGTGCTCAGCTGGGCACGTTGAAGCTGGTGTACAAACAAAAGCGGGTGCAGGACTTTATCCGCAATATGGAAAAAGAGCTGGAAATGGAGTCAGATGCCTGTAGAGCGAAAAAGTCTTGAGCTTTGGAGTGCGCGCTTCTTTTCGCAAAAAGTGTCGCAGTTGAGAGTGTAGCCCCTGTGCTTGCGCCTGAGTCTGGTTTGGTATCTGCCGTGAATTGATCTGCCCAAAAGCGGTTTGTTTTTTGCCTGGAAGCCGCTTAAGCTTGCGCTAGCTGCTGAGTCTGCAGAACCCATAACAAGAAATCGATCGAGGAGGAGCGCATGAGATTGTTACAGTCACCTGCAAGCAAACTATCCAAGTCAGGAATCACTGCAACTGTGAGGCGTGTGTTGTACGTGGCAGGCCTGCTCTCGCTGGCACTGCCCGCTGTGACACTGCATTCTCAGCCACTAAACTCTCAGCCATTACACTCTGCAAGCCACGCAAATGACGCCGTTGCCGTAGCGCAGGTTACCGGTCCTGTGCCGGTTACTGCCCAGTCTCATCCCTTTGGCGCTGCTGACCAGACTTTGCAGCCACAAAGGTTGGCGGAACTGGGATATATTGAAGAAGAGTTTTTTATCAGCGGCCTGGCCAATGTTTATGATTGGCCCGAGCGCGGCCGGCTGGAAGTTCGCACAGCCGATGTCCCCTACACAACACGCCTGTTGATTCGACGCCCGGTAGACGCAACCCGCTTCAGTGGCAATATTGTGGTGGAAATGCTTAACCCCTCCAACCTGTTTGACCTCAATATCGGTTGGGCCATGTCCCATACGCAGATGTTGCGAAACGGTGATGCCTGGGTAGGTATAACGGCCAAGCCAATTGCCGTGAACACGTTGCAACAATTCGATGCCGAGCGTTACGCCGCTTTATCCTGGGCAAACCCGCTGGCTGCCACCGACCCACTGAACTGTGAGGTTAGCGGTGATACCACGCAAGCCACCGAGAACGGACTGATATGGGATATTCACACGCAAGTTGCCGCTTGGCTGCGCAGCCCCGACAGCACCAACCCGTTTCGCTACAACACAGCGGCGAGCGTCGCAGAGATGCTCTACGCCTGGGGTTATTCGCAAACCGGTAGCTTCCTTTACACCTATATCAACGCCATTCATCCGGAAGTCATCAAGGCAAGGGGCGAGTCCCTGTTTGACGGCTATCTGGTTGCCGTGTCCGGCGGCCCCTCGTCAATCAATCAATGCGCACCCAGAATAGCCAGGGATGATCCCCGTCGGCCCATTGAAAATGCCGGTGTACCTGTCATTCATATCATGAGCCAGTCTGACTATCTGGCGGGTATTGGCAGCAGACAAGCGGACAGTGATGCCCCGGACCATCAATTCCGGCGTTATGAGATAGCTGGCTCCGGCCATGCGTCACCCGATGAACTTTACTGGGGGCCAAAGCCAGAGGATCTGCTGAAAGCCGGCCGTGCAGTGCCACCATTAGCCTGCAATGAAGGGCCACGCAGTCGCTTCCCGAACCGACTGGCATTCAATGCTGCCCTGGTCTGGTTAGATCAATGGGCACGCAATGATATCGCGCCACCACGGGCTGAATTGATTCACGTGGTCGACGGCCAGCCGGTGCTGGATGAACACGGTAATGTCATTGGTGGTTTACGTTCGCCCTATGTCGATGTGCCCACCAGCACCTGGAACGGCAACTCTACCGGCGAGTCCTTCTGCCGTATCGCCGGCCATGAGATACCCTTTAGCGCTGAAAAACTCAGCGAGCTTTATCCCACACACAGCGACTATATGAGCGCAGTCATCGCCAATGTCAGCGAGCTTGTGTCTCTGGGATTTCTGCTGGGTGAAGATGGCGCCGAGATCATTCGGGAAGCTCAACATGCCGACGTTCCGTGAGTGCGTATCGACTTGAGACAGGTTCGGGTAGCTGGGGAAAAATCTAAGCGTAATAGCGCACAGATATTAACGTGTCTCACTGTTAGCTTGAAAACTACCTGAACCATACTCGCATGAAGGAAGTCATCCAAATGGCTGTCACTGCAACCGATCCAATCAAAATTATTTTTGCCATTTTATTACCACCGCTGGGAGTTTTCCTTGAGGTGGGGTTAAAAGGACAATTCTGGCTGAGTATCCTGCTCACGCTGCTGGGCTTCGTGCCTGGCATAATCTACGCTCTATACGTCATCCTGAAACATTAAACTCCCGCAGCGGGATTAAGTGACGCGCCGCGCCAGAGTTCCAGTTCATCCTTCATCTCGTGGGCACCCGTGATTTTTGGATGCCGATTCGCTTAGCCCCGAAACTTGACCCTGAGCATCGCCACCTTCCCCGGAAAAAAAAACGGCCTGCAATTGCAGGCCGTTTCCTTGCTAACCAACCTTCTGGCTATTGGTGGTGCTACATCTCGTAACTGATTCGAGCGTAGATCATGCGACCCATCGCATCGTACAACAGGTCTTCGGTACCACCGAGTTCAGCCATGCGCTGTGGACGTCGATCGAACACATTGCGTGAGCCCACGGTAAAGTTGAATTCACCACCCAGGGCTTCGACTCCTCGGTAATTGTAGGCCAAATCTTCCACGTGCGAGACGCGCAGTTCAGTAACGTTACGCGGTACAACCAGCGGATTCAGACGGGTCAGCACCTGACTACCCTGAAAGCCGTCGTAGCTCACGCTGTGAAGATAATGCGACACCAGCGATGCACTGTGTTGGCCTCTCACCCAACCAAAACGAATATCACCTTTTATGCGTGGCATTGGAGGTACTGCTCCGACGCCCCTGTTGCGACGTCCAACAGCCTGAACCACAGCTAATTCCGGGCTCAACTGGTAGCTATAATCATCCAGATAGGTCGCTGCCACATTAAAGGTGAACGATCCAAGATTGCCTCCGCCCACCGCTTCAGGAAGTTCAAACCGGTAGTTGTAGTTCAAATCGTAGGCTTTGACCAGCATACTGGACGCATTTGAGCTGCTGTTAAATACGCGCAGGATCTGATCAGGCGACAGAGGATCGCGCAAAACGCGTTTGTCCGAACGAGGATCCGCTACCCAGGCTGCCAACTGCGCAGTGGTGGGCTTCGGAGAAGCCGGCACATTGTTGGCCTGCTGGTAGTTAAAGTAGTCGGTAGCCAGAATGCTCTGAGCACCTGTACTTACGATACGATCCTGAAAGTCGGTTTCACTGTAGGTCAAGGACAAACGCATGCCATCAATGATATCCCAGTCAAAACCGGCACTGAGCGTATCAGCGGATTCCGGCACCAGATTCGGATTACCCTGGCTACAGGTCGATGTAAAGGCATTATAGGTCGAGAATGGATCAGAGAGACCGGTCAGACCACAGGCTTGTGGACTTTGCAATTGACCCAATGACGGTGCAATAAAGGAAGTTCCCTTGGTGGCACGCAAGGTTAAATTGTCAAACGGTGTGTAGGTAATACCGTATTTCGGATCAGTCGAACTTTGACCAGTGCTGTATGACTCATCACGTACCGCCAACTGCAGTTCCAGATTACTCAGGAGTGGCACTGCAAGTTCGACAAAGTAAGAATCTGACTCGCGAGTACCACTGTTAGGGGATGCTTTCGCACCAATCCACTGATCGTTCAGTATCTGGAATGCCGCAGGTAGATCATCAAAACGAGTTTCGCGGAACTGATAACCGACAGCCGCGGCTATGGCGCCGCCAGGCAATTCAAAACCACCGAGTGGCACAGCACCGTTGAGTATCAGATCAAAGGTTTGCAGACGGTCTTCGTTGCGCTGACGGTCGAAATTCACCGTCGAGTCCGCTACAGCCTGGGTATTCATATTGGCTGGATCGGTACTCGCAAAGGGAGTGAAACAGGATTTACGATCTTTCGCAACGTCGCAGTTCAAACCCTGGAGTATGCCGCCAAAGCTGCCTTCGTAGACATTGTCATTATTGACGCTATTGCCCCACAAATAGGCAGCATGACCGTCCCAACCTTCGATAAAGGGCACAGGGAAATCAAGCTGCGCTACCACGCGGTGCCCAAAAGTCAGGCCGTCACGTGGTGAACTGCCATCGCTGTTGAAGATAGAGGGCAGGGTGCCGTGTTTGGCCCAGGGGCGCCAGGAAACAAAAGCCACGTCTTCATTAAAGGGTATTCCGCTTGGATCAAGAATGACTGGGCCATACATGCCACCGTTACGATCCGGCACACCGTCTCCGTTGGCATCCCGTGCAAACAGTGGCTGGCCCAGTGAATTTACTGCGCGGAAAGGGTTACCAGGGATTTCGCCACGGACTACAGGCAGCTCAGAGACACGACCACCGGGGTTAATGGGTGAACCGCGTGCGTCGTGACGCACATTGGAGTAGGAATACTGCACATTCGCCGAAATGTCGTTGTCGAAATTATAAGAGGCACTGGTAAACAGAGATCCCTGCTGGGTGGGGTAACGGTAGTCCCAGAATTCGCCATAGTCATAGGCGCAATCGGTCGCGCTTCGCTTGAAACCGAATTTGCCATTGCCTATTTTGGAGGGGTCATCATGCAGTGTAGGGTCGCCGAGACCGTTTTGACCGCAAAGCGGGTCGGACCTGGTCGCTGTGGAACCGGTGCCAGTGCGCAGTGCGCCGTTGGCGTCACGGAGAGGAACTCGATAGTCACCGGGAGTTGCGGTGCTTGACCAGACAAATGCCGACAGCAGCGTTTCCGGACGGTCGCGCATTTCCAGCCGACTGTGTTCGCGCCAGTTAGCGGCCACAACAAAATCAAAACCACCGATTTCGGTACCAAACAAAGCAGAAAAATCGACATCGTTATAATCGCCGCGACCGTCTTGCTGGCTCATGCTCTCAAGCTTCAAACCATCATAGGATTTAATTGGTACGAAGTTGACCACCCCGGCCACGGCTTCTGATCCGTAAAGCGCAGCAGCACCGTCAGTTACAATGTCCAGGCGCTGAATGGCAATTTGTGGAAGCATCGCGTTCACGTTGGATGAAACAACACGCATGCCATCAATCAAGTCCAGCGTAGCACCAGCACCCAGACCGCGCAGGTTGAGAGAACTGGCAATATTGCTGGTGCCGGTGAAGGCGTTGGCAGAGACAGCTGTACCCTGGTTAAAACTCAGGTTCTGTATCACGTCACCCATATTGGGAGTTCCTGCCGCGGCGATATCATCGGCAGTAATCTGGGTGACGGGGGATGCAGCACGGAAACCTTCCGTGCGACGAATAAACGAGCCAGTGACTATAACTTCTTCTATCTCTGCGTCTTGCGCCAGACTGGTTCCGGAAAATGGTAGTAACGATGTGGAAATTGCCACATAAAGCAAACTGCGTTTAGGTAGACTGATTTTTCTAGACATATAGGTATTCTCTTTGACAAGTTATAGATCTTATTTTAGTATTTTAGTATTTTTATTTTTAGATTTCGCTTTGATGCTAAATTACTCACAGCGATGCTACGAACTTCCGCGCCCTGTTGTCAATTTTTAATCAACATTTAATAGTTCCAACAACCTATCGGGCTTTTTAACTACTGCAATTCGGTCATTCGGGCGCGCAATGCAGTCAGAATTGCGACCAATTCGGAAAACCTTGGGTCATCCATTAGCAATTTTGCATACGCAGCGTTCAACTTCTCGTAATCCCTGGCCAGGCTCGCCTGCAATGTGTCCGGGGTGAGCAGAATATCTGTTCCGGCAGACCAGTTGCTGTTGTTAGCCAGGCGTGCCTTAATCAGAAAAACCGGTTCACATACGCGCTGCGGCAGGTGAGTGCCCGTAGCCACTTCGCGCCGGCACTCGAAATCGAGGTTTTTATTACCGTTCTTCTCATTAAAAAGGCCGAAAAAATCATTTTCGACGGCGATGATCTGGGCTTCAAGAGCTGGTTTGGAAAGCTCAGAGATGACAATAATCTCTTCAATCGCTCCACCCTGCTCCTCCTGAGCAAGGAGCAAGGCGTTGGAGAACAAGACAGTCAAGAGTACAAGCGGGAGTTTCATGTTCGTTCCGTTTTACAAACTAACCGCGGTGGAAATTCGAAAACTGAATAAATGGGGTCTGGGAATAAATGGGGTCAGTAAATAAATGGGGTCAGGGAAGGATAAATGGCGTCAGAGTAAAAAGACAGTACCATCTTGCTACTCTGCCCCCTTTTTTGTGATGTTCAAGATCGACGGATTTCATGATTGTCCACGTAAGCACTCAGGAGAGCCTGATTTCAATAACCCGGGGAGCACCATGACATGACTGCGCTATCACCTTATGTTGCCGGCAACCGTTTCGGCCTCGGGCTGCGGCCAGGCGAACTCGTTCAGGTCAGCCATGATCCGCGCGGCTGGCTGCTGGCGCAACTGAGTTCGATTTCGCGGTTGCCCGATCGCTATCAGAGCCTGCCCAGTGCAGCCGAGTCGCTCAGCGCCGCGACAACCGAATTGTTTGAACGACGCCGCATGCAGCAGAATCAGAGCGCAACGCAGGAAGCGCAGGAAGCACTGCGACGCGACCAGCTTTCGCGTCGGCGAATGCAGCAGGATCATTACAGCCAGCGTCTGGCCGTGGCCGTGCAGACCGACGCACCTTTTGCTGAACGTCTGGTTCGGTTCTGGTCCAATCACTTCACCATCTCAACCACAGGCAACAAACCCACGCTGATGAATACAGCGGTGGCGTATGAGAATGAGGCTATTCGCAGTCAGCTTGCAGGCTCGTTCGAAGATATGCTGCTGGCGGTGCTCAGGCATCCCTGCATGCTGATGTATCTGGACAACGCACAATCCATTGGACCGAATTCCACTGCCGGCCGACGCCGCAACCGCGGCCTGAACGAGAATCTGGCCCGCGAGGTGCTGGAACTGCATACCCTGGGCGTCAATGGGGGCTATCAGCAGAGCGATGTCGGCGCTTTGGCAAATGTCCTGACTGGCTGGGGTGTCGATCTGCCGGTGCGAGGAGGCGCTACCAACCGGCCCACTCGCTCTGGTACCAGCGGTGCCTTTCAGTTCAACCCACAGTTTCATGAACCCGGTGCGCAAACACTGCTGGGCAAGCGTTACCCCAATCAGGGTGTAGAGCAGGGTGAGAATGCGCTGCGCGACCTTGCCAGACACCCAGCTACCGCGCGCTTTATTGCCTTCAAACTGGCACGGCATTTTATAGCGGATGATCCGCCGCCTGCGGCCGTCGATCATCTGGCCCAACTATTCGTGCAACAGCAGGGCAATCTGCCGGCACTGCACACGGCGCTGGTCGCTCTGGATGACGCCTGGAACCCGGCTTTACGGAAGTTGAAATCCGCTGAGGAATACCTGGTGTCCGTGCTGCGCGCCACGCCCGACTTGCGTTTGAATCCGGCAGCGCTCAATCAGCTGACCACGGCACTGACCAGTTTCAATCAACGGCCGTTTAACGCACCTTCTCCGGCTGGCTGGCCAGACGAAGCAGCGCATTGGGGTGGCCCGGATGCCTTGATCAAGCGCCTGGAGTGGGCCAATCAGCTCGCTCAGCGCATTGCGCCGCAGGTGGATGTACTGGCCCTGGCCGCGCAGGTGCTGCCGGCAGATGAAGCCCTGCATGACAGCATTCGTCGCGCGGAAAGCACATCGCAAGGACTCGCCCTGTTGTTTGGCAGCCCACAATTTCAATGGAGAGCCTGATCATGTCGTTCACATCCCGCAATCGACGTCAGTTTCTGAAGAACGCTTTGTTACTGAGTGCCGCCAGCACTCTGTCCGGCCTGAGTTGGGCGACCACCGATGCCGGCAGTTCTCAACGCATGGTGCTGATCATTCTGCGCGGTGGTATGGACGGTCTATCTGCGGTGGTGCCCTGGAGTGATGTCCAACTGGCCCGACTGCGCGCGCCCTTGGTCCCCACAGAAAGTTCATTACACAAACTAGACGCTCATTTCGCCTTGCACCCATCCTTTAACCATCTGTTCCAGCTCTACGGAAAGGGGCAACTGGGTATTCTGCATGCGGTAGCCACGCCCTACCGGTCGCGTTCGCATTTTGACGGGCAGCTGGTGCTGGAAAACGGTTTCAATGTCGCAGCTGCACCGATCAGCAGCGCCAGCGGCTGGTTGAATCGGGCTTTGCAGACCAGTGGTAAGCAGCAGGGCCTGGCTATCGGGCAGGCGATCCCGCAGGTGTTGCGCGGTCATGCAGAAGTTGCCTCGTGGACGCCACCGGTAATGCCCACGCTCAGCGACGACACCTTGCAACGCTTGTTGACCCTGTATGCAGAGGATCAGTTCCTCGGCCCGCGCCTGCAACAGGCCGTGCACGCCAGTACGATTGCCGGCACTGAGCAGACTGGTATGCAGCGCAGGCCGGTCCCGGCATTTCCTGTCCTGATTGATGCTGCCGTCAATTTCCTGAACACGCCACAGGGACCCAATATTGTGGTGTTGGAAAGCGACGGCTGGGATACGCATGCCAATCAGGGCAATGCGCAGGGTCTGCTGGCAAGAAGGTTCAACGAGCTGGACGAGGGCGTGTCCCGACTGCAGCAGGGCCTGGGTGCCAACTGGACGAACACCGTAGTGATGATAGTCACCGAATTTGGTCGTACCGTGCAGGTAAACGGGACGCTTGGCACTGATCACGGGACGGGAGGTCTCGCACTGGTCGCCGGTGGCGCGCTGTCGCTGCAACGCTCTGCGCAATCGCTGCTGGGTGAATGGCCGGGGCTTGCCGAACGCGATCTGCATGAAGGCCGCGACCTGCAGGCAAGCACGGATCTGCGCAGTCTGTTCAAGACCGTACTCCACCGGCACATGGGTTACTCGCTGCAGTCGCTTGATAGCGCAGTCTTTCCCGACAGCGCCAATATCGGTCTGCTGGATGGCTTGCTGGGGTAACTGGCCTGGGCTTCACCGGGCCATTGCACTGCTCTCACCATAATGTCGATGTGGTCTGCATGAATGCAGACCAGTGGCGTGAGCAGGACTTCTGCATGGCACCGTTACCTCACCCTGATTTCAGACTGTTTTCGCCATTTTTCACCATTTTTTATTTGTCGCCTCTGATGGCATAATGCGCCCCTATGACCAAACGCAGAGTTTCACCTAAAAAACCGCAGACCAAACGCTTCCTGCCTCGCCTGCTGTTAAAGCTTTTCCTGCTGGCCACTGTTGGCGTTGCCATCTGGTGTGTTTTTATTGATTTCAAAATTCGGCGCGATTTTGAAGCCTTACAGTGGTCGCTTCCCGCCCGCATCTATGCCCGCCCTGTTGAGCTTTACGCGGGTGCGCAGCTAAATGTCTCCAATTTGACCGATACCCTCCAACGCCTGGGTTATCGACGTGCCAGCAACATCAGTGGACCCGGCGAGTACTCTGCAGGCGATGGCCGCGTGCGTCTGTGGACCCGCGGGTTTGAGTTCTGGGACGGCGAAGAACCCAGCATCTATGTTGATGTGAATTTTCTGGGTCGTCGTATCGACAGCTTGCGCGGCGACCAGGATACAGCTGAACTGCCTCTGGTTCGACTGGAGCCGATAGAGATTGCTCAGATCAACCCCGACACCGGTGAAGATCGTCTGCCCCTGACTTTGAACGACGTGCCGCCCGATCTGCTTAATGCAGTAATAGCCGTCGAGGATCACCGTTTTTACAGCCACTTTGGTATAGACCCCATTGGCATCATGCGCGCCTTTGTCTCTAATCTGCGCGCTGGTGGTATTGTTCAGGGCGGCAGCACGCTAACCCAACAGTTAGTGAAAAACCTTTACCTGACTCACGACCGCACCTTCAGACGCAAGATCGAAGAAGCGTTGATGGCCCTGGCGCTGGAAATTCATTTCAGCAAAGAAGAAATACTCAGCGCTTATTTGAATGAGATTTATCTTGGACAAGATGGCAGCCGTGCCATTCACGGTTTTGCACTGGCCGCCGAGCACTACTTTGGCCGCCCGCTGATGGAGTTACCGCTGGAGGATCTGGCGTTACTGGCAGGCTTGCCGCGTGGCGCCTCTTATTACCATCCGCGGCGCAACCCACAGCGTGCGGTGGAACGCCGCAATGTCGTGTTAGCGCAGATGATGAGCCGGGGTTATATCACTCAGGCGCAACTTGATCAGACCCGGGCAAAGCCTCTGCAAGTTGCCGAGCGTCCCGCACAGCGCGGCAGCGGATACCCGGCGTTTATGGAGTTGGTGCGCAGCGATCTGGCGCGCGACTATGATGCAGCCGCATTACAAACCGAAGGCTTGCGTATTTTCACCACCTTGGATCTGCGCGTACAGAACACGATGGAGGCTGCGCTTAATGACGCGGTTACCGCTGTTGAAGTTCCCACAGCACCGGGCTCACCGGCAGGCGATCCGCTGGAAGCGGCTATGGTGATCACCGATGCCAGCACTGGCGAAGTCAGAGCGCTGGCGGGTAGTCGCCGATCAGGGTATACCGGATTCAACCGTGCCATGCGCGCTTCACGTCCAATTGGTTCACTGGTTAAACCCGCGGTGATGCTAACAGCACTCGAAACTGGTCGATATACCCTGGCGTCCGTTTTGAAAGACGAGCCTGTGTCCATTCCACTCAACAACAAGGACAACTGGACTCCACGCAACTACGACAACCAGATGTACGGTGACGTGTACCTGTTTGATGCTCTGCAACGCTCGATGAACCTTGCAACCGTTGATCTGGGCATGCAGATAGGCGTACCCAATGTCATTAACACACTCCGTAAATTGGGATTTGAAGGCCCGGTGCAGCCGTATCCTTCCGTGTTGTTAGGCGCGGTCAATATGACTCCACTGCAGGTAGCCGGTATGTATCAGACACTGGCCAGTAATGGCTTTCATTCGCCACTGCGTGCTGTAGAAGCTGTGACAACCGGCACCGGAGAGCGTCTTGCGCGATACGGCATCGGCAGTGAACAAGTCGCTGATCCAACATCCATGTTTCAGCTTGAATGGGCCATGCAGGGTGTGTTTGAACGCGGCACCGCCAGGGCTATGCTCAATCGCCTGGACAGACGACTGCCTCTGGCAGGTAAAACTGGCACCACCAATGATCTGCGTGACAGCTGGTTTGCAGGTTATGGCGGCGATCTGGTGGGTGTTGTCTGGCTTGGCCACGATGATAATCGCGAAACTGGTTTAACCGGATCATCTGGCGCCTTGCGTGTATGGACAGAGATAATGGAGCGAGTAGAAATCCAGCCGCGCCAGAACATTGCCCCCGCCGATGTCAGCTGGCAACGTGTCCCTGTGCAGGCAACCAGTAATGAATCCACTCGCGATTGCCGCTCTCCGCTGATGCTGCCGCTACGCGAAGGACAATCGCCAGAGCCTTCCGTCAATTGCGAAAATGGCGGCTCATTGATAGAACGGGTTTTTGACCGTTTCAGGAATCCTTGATTATGATGTTACGAATCCCGGCACTGTTGTCACTGAGCGTGTTAAGTGCCTGCGCTACCTACAGTACTCAAGCGCCGGTGACTACCAGCGCTCCGGTTGTTGTGACGAAAACAGCACCAGCGGCAACTTCCGCGCCTGTTATCACGGCGCCCGAATCGATTCGGGTTGAGCCAGCACAAAGACCAGCAACTCCATCGCCTGACCCAGAACCCCAGCCAGCACCCCAGCGCCCAGCTGCACCTGCAACACCTGCATCAATGCTGCTTGCCTCTGTTGACCAGGCCATGGCCGCCGGAGATCTGGAACGCGCGGCCGCATTAAGTGAGCGCGCTCTGCGAATCAGCCCTCGTGATGCTTATCTCTGGTATCGTTTAGCCAATATCCGTTATGCACAGAGACAATACAGCGATGCGGAAGGTTTTGCGCGCCGCGCGCTCAGTTTCGCTGGTAGTAATCGTGAATTAACACAGCAGATTAATCAGTTGTTAGCTCAGGTCGGTGCAGCTAATTAAATTGTTAGATGCGGCACATTGCTCATGGCAATACCCGTGTCAAAGAAGCATCGACTGCTATTGATTGATTGCTGATTGCTTGCTGCTGGACCGCGCTGCGCCGGGGGCTGGCGTTTACTCCGCAACGTGCACCGCTCCGCGGTACCCTCCTTCGGTCAGGAGCCCTGTAAAACGGTCTCCTTCGGTCAGTCGGTGCTACGTTTTGATGGCTGCGTAAACGCCAGCCCCCGGCGCAGCGCTTTCAGTCCCCATTTGGCATTGGAAAAAAGCATTTACTTGCCTGATTTGCTACAAACCTTCAGATCAAATTCATAACCAGGGAGCCTCTGAATAACTCTATGACCACTCTGCGGGTGATTGCGCCCGCTGCTGCAAGGCGTCGTGCGCTGGCAATGGCCGTAGCCCCTGGCAAGCACGGCAACGCGGCAGAAGCGGCGCAGACGCCCGCCCGAAGGCCAGAGTGACCACAGAGTTATTCAGAGGCTCCCTGGCCCTAATGTCTCAGGAGTGATTTTTACTTCGATTGCAGGGATGCTTGTAATTGCTGCGCGGAAGGTCGGTCCGGTGGGAGAAGTGGTTCGATTTGTCGAGGAGAACGGCCAGGTGATACGTATGATTACGGGTGATAGCTACTCCGACCGGGTAATCAATTAGACTCTAAAACCTGGCGGAGTTCGGCGAAGCACAAAAGTGATTCACGTGGTAGACCCTGACCCTGACTGGGCAAGGATGCGGTCGTTAAAGAGCATGTAAGCCGAGCACTGCTTTAGGCATGCAGTAGTCATGAACAGCCGCAGAGTTGCACTGGCGTGCGACGATGAAGTAGCTGAAGTCCATCTGCTCGGCCACCTTGATTGCTCCCAGCAGAGCGCTAAAGGGACGCAGGCCCAGTTGTTCGTGAGTCAGTTGAAAGGACCCTTCAGCCTGCACCACCTCATCATCGATACGCACCGTGACGGGCACAACCAGTTCGGCGGTGTTGCCCGCAATGTGAACGGTCAGGTTCATAGTCTGGCTGCCTGCTTCGCCCACCGGCCCAGCGCCTGCTATGCGCAACGTGGGGTACTGCTCAACGTTTAGCAAGCGCGCGCTGAGCATGTTCCGGCGAGTCCCCTCAATGTCATCAGCAGAAGGGGTTCCCGAGAAACCGTTACCGAGTCTGGCACGCAGGGCAGGATCGTCGACCACCAAGGCCTCCACCGGAATTTCGAGGACGAAACTGGACAATTGCGGATCAAGGCGTACCACCCCGCTCGGCAGCGGCACTGAGATGACGTGGTTGTGCCCCAGCCGGGATAACGCCCCTGCGCTGTAGACGAGCCAGTGCACGCGGGACTGCTCACTGTCGATCTGGTAAATTGCTGACCGTTCCTGCTGAGCGTGACTGAACGCGCACAGCGACATCAGCACGGCCAGCGTAATCGACCTCACTATCGCTCTTGCTGCCACGGCAGCCCCCCGTTCCAGCTCAACCCGATACGCACGCTCCAGAAATCGCCATCACCGGCCTCGCGCAAGGGCGGACGCCGAACATCGAGCGGGGTATAAGAGAAAGCGGCCGACCAACTCCAGTCTGCCGAGGGGTGAAACGCCACGCCGACGGTCGCGGTGGTGAGATGACCATCAGTGGTCAACACCGAACGATCCACGATATCGAAGATGCGGGCATTCACTTGCGCCTGGGAATTCATTTGGGTCCACGCCAGCGCCGCATAGGGTTGCCAGCGTTCGCTGGCCAACAATCGGGAGACCATCAACTCAAAGCCCTGGTGGTCCAGCTTGAGTCTGTCGTCGGATGGCGCACGGCAGCCAAAAGGATTGTCGGCAGAACCCGGTGTTTCGGCGGCGGTGTGCCGGTCGCAGGTGATGTCACCGGTCGCATCGCCGCGCAGTGCGTACAATCGACCCCCGAGGTGCCAGCCGTTCGCGGCAACAAGCTGTTTCTCCAGCGCCAACCCGAAGACGCC
>Ga0209390_10001378_pt1 | contig 47359 bp, 34 predicted proteins | sample BON01_FD_187212 | JGI IMG/M metagenome (GOLD analysis project Ga0209390, IMG submission 187212) | Freshwater microbial communities from Lake Bonney liftoff mats and glacier meltwater in Antarctica - BON-01 (SPAdes) (version 2) | ecosystem: Environmental > Aquatic > Freshwater > Ice > Glacier...
AACCTCGGCACCCTCACCAAAGTCATCTGCCGTCCGAGAATCAAAGGAGCCGGCACCTTCCTCAAATACCCCCAGGCCACCCCCTTGCAAAAGGAAGCCTTCGATCTCCTCGGCCTCAAGCTCCCGGGAGCGTAGCCATGAAACCCCATCACTAAATCCGACCCCTAAACCCCTCAAACCAAGAAACCGCAAGGCTCACAGCCCAAAATCCGCCAAACAAAGTCCCCGAAGTTCCGCTTAACGAAGACGCCTCGGCCCGGCTCGACAACACCTTCCTTCTGCAAGCCACCATTCCGGCAGCCGCCGACAACGTCGCCCTCGTCATCACCGGCCAGGGAATCAGCGGATCCGAGAGCGTCGTTCTCAGCAACGTCCTCTTCTCCACCTCCAACACCCTGGGTGATTCGGACAGCGACGGCATCCCCGATGACTACGAAATCGCAAACGGCCTCAACCCCTTTGATGAGGGCGACCGTGACCTCGACTTCGACCGCGATGGATATTCCAACCTCTCCGAGTTCCTTGCGGGCACCTCTGCCAACGACGCCACCTCATTCCTGGGCATCAGGGAGTTCACAATTGGCAACAACCGTTTTAGCGCGACCTGGTCCAGTGTTCCCGGGAAAATCTACACCCTTCAAACAAGCCTCAATCTTGTATCATGGACGAACTTTGGAAATGAGATTCCCGCTGCCCCGGCTCCGGCAAAAACAACATCGTCACCATTGATCCCCACCACTGCGGCAGCCGAGCGATACTTCCGCATCATGGTAAAGCCTCAGGCACCGTAACATCTTAACCCCGCAGGGCTGTCCGGAACCATCTGCAAGTTTTGCACCATCCGCGCAGCCCTTCTTTGTGCCCTGACCGGACGCCCCCGGACATCGGCACTTCGATGCGCAAGGGGAGGTTCCCGGAAGCGGGGTCTTCACCTTGACCGATCATGCGCCCCCCGCCGCAATCGGGGAAATCGCCCCGCAATCGGGGAAATCGCCCCACATCCATGGAAGATCGCCAAGCTACGGCTTTGGAATCGACGCGGTAGGAACATCGGTCTCGCCGAGAATGAAACGGAAGCCCTCGACCCACATCTTGAGAATCTCCGGGTTGTAGAAGACCTCTTTGTTGTGGCCAAGCGAACTCACGAAGACGCGGCCCTTGCCATACTCCCTCAACCACGCCAGCGCGTAATCGTTGTCGGCACGCTTGCCCTTCTGCTTCAGGTTCTCCTCATGGGTCATATCGAGGGCCAGCAGCACCCGCACCTTCGAACGGTCGTATCCCTTGTATTGATAGAGCTCATCCTTCAGCAGGAAATTCTTTCCGCCGTGAACGTCCTTCACGATGGGATGCGTCGGATCCTCGTTGGCAATCCCCCACGTCCCGCCGGCCCCCCAGGGATGACCATCGAAGTTTCCACCAATCATCTCGGTGTATTCAGCCCAACCTCCGTCGGTCGCCGAATGGATCGCGAAAATTCCACCCCCGTTTTTCACATAGTTGATCAAGGACTCTCGCAAAGCGACATCCTCGAAACCATTCTGGATCTGGGTGTTGTTGTTAAAGCAAATGGCGTCAAACTTCTTGATCTTATCCGGCTGAAAATTACTGAGATCATCGGAGAAGGTGACATCGAAGAGCCCCGTCTTCTCCGCCATCACCGCCAGCATGACCTCACCAGTCGGGATGGAATCATGACGAAAGCCGTAGGGCTTTGAGAAACAAAGGATCTGATGCTTCTTCGAGGGTGCCTCGATTTTCGGCATCGCAGCCATGACGAGACCATGCTCCTTGGACTCTTTTTGATCCGAAGCAGCGAATAGCCCCACCGCAAGGGTGGCCAGCAGAGCAGGTATGAGAGGTTTCTTCATAAGAGGATTCCCCCATGGTTACCCGGTGGGTTTCTGAGTTCTTTCGTCAGAGAACCTCTTGGAAAAAGGGTGACTTCCGACGAAAGCTGGAAATTCGTCATTAGGGAGAGAGTATGAACGGCTCTCACCTTGGGACTTGGGAAAGCGATGGCCGAGTGTAAACTTGCCGAAAAGGATCTTCGAATCAAGGAACTCACCTTGAACACCGCCCAACAAAAACTCGCCATCGAAGCCCTCACTCGCTTCCTCATTGAAAAAAGCCTCATCGATCAAGACGAACTCGATTCCTTTATCCAGGAAGTCGATGCCGAGGACGGAATCGTTGACGGAAAACTGTCCCTCAATTCCGGCAAACGCCAACTCGTCTTCAAAAAATCTCAACAATGAAAATCTGGCTCAAAAGACTCCTCAAGATCGTCCTCGTCCTCCTCCTCTTATTCACCTGCGCATGGTGGATCGAAAACTGGCGAGGTGCCCGCGCCTGGGAAAAGGCGCAAGCCCGCGCCGAAGCCGCCGGGGTCTCCCTCGACATCGCCGACTTCCAACAAGCCCCAATCCCCGACGAAGAAAACCTCCTCAAGAACCCGGTCTTCCTCGCGGAATGGAACGGCGAGGTCGAGCCACGCTTGGATCGGTGGTCGTCCATGAACCTTCCGGGCCTCGCCGAGTTCATCCGAAGCTCTTTGAATCCCAAGACGGGAGAAACGAACGATTACCGGTAATACCTCGATGAGGAAGAACTTACGGAGGAAGAGGCCGAACAACGCCTTCAGGACATCACCAAGGAAACACAAAACAGGCTCAACCAGCTTGCCGACATCATCCTCTCATACCCCGTCCACGACCTCGGGGACTATGCCGTTCCAACATCGGAGGAGGTCATGCCGGATTTTGGAATCTTGGAGATCCAACGTCTTGTCGCGTCTTTCCGCGATCAGGCTGCGCTCTCGCTTCGCCTCGACGAACCTGAAATTGCCTTGCGAAATATTACCGTCATCAATCGCCTCAAAGCGACCTTCTGCCAACCCGCACTCATCAGTGTTCTCGTCGGAACGTCCCTGACTCGCATGTCGGAAGACCTTATTTGGGAGGGGATTCGCTTGCATGCTTGGGATACCCAACCACTCGAAATTCTGGCATCACTCCTTCAAAAAAACCATGCCAGAAAGCCCGTGGCCCGGACGGTTCATTTCGAACTCCTCTTTCAACTCCACTCCATGGCTCATCTGAAAGACATCCTTAAGCAATATTCCGAATCTTGGAGCGCCCTCTGGGGCACCCCCGCAGAGTTCAGTTTCAAAGAGCGGTTCCAGCTCTACTATACGACGGATGGTCCCTCGGGATGGACCTCTCAACGAAAGGCGATCCTAGTCAATCAAACGATCGACTTTCTGGATATGCTGGAAAGCGAAAACCTCAGTTACGTCGAGCCTAAAGTCATCATCGCAGGTGAAGAACCCACCAATTACAGCCCCTTCGCACTCACCGAAGGCTTCGCCGAAGCCCTTCAAGCCTTCGTCAGCGTGACACTCAAAAGCACGACCTCGACACGCATCTCGGAACTCGGTGTCGCCCTGGAACAACACTTCCTGAAAAACGGCAGCTACCCGCCGTCGCTCGATGAACTGGCTTACGACTTCGATATCACCGATGCGCTGGATCCCAAAAAACTCCCCCTCGCCTACCAACTCGACGAAGATGGCAGACCGGAAATCTGGTCCCTCAAGGACCCCGAAATCCGGTGGCAATTTTGGTCAAAAAAGAAGCGCTAAAATAGGTTCCCCTCCCCGACCTACCGACTCTCCCGACTCTCGTTTCGCAACTCCTGGTTCAGCCGATTCCCCAAAAGCACCTCGCGATCTCCGAGCGCAATGACCTCAGGATGCTTCACGCCCAACCCTCCTTCCTGCAGCGATTCCCGACGGGTGCGGGCCTTTTTCCAGACCTCAAACATCGCGCGGGCTTCCCCACTCGCTCCCACGAATTGATCTTCGAAAAATTGAAATTTATCGGGATCATTCACGAACAAGACCTGCGCCGGGCGTTGAGTCCTCCGGCGCCCTGAGTGCTTCGATCTCACCGCAATCGCGGTCCTGGAATCCGACTGACTCCAACCCACGTTGGCCTCTTCTTTCGCATCAGATTCGGCCTCCGCGTCGGCCTTCGTCCCCACCAGAAAGACTACTCCAGAAAGCGACCCCAAAAGCCCCAACCACAATCCTGGCGTCATCTGCATCTTCATTCCGCAGCATAAGACCTCGCACCAAGGGGGAACGTTCAAAATCGACGGTTACTCTCAGGGATCTCCCTTCTCTTCGCTATCCTTAGGGTTGAAAGCCATTCAAGTGTTAGAATCTCGGGTCGTTCATCACCCTTCGATATCTCTGCGTGGGGCTACGAGGCGAATGAGGCTCTGTCATTTCGATCAGACCTGACACCAATGCCGGACTCAGATAGTTTTTACGGAAGGTCGGACGGTGCTTCAGCTTCAAGAACTTCATAAGGTCCTCCGCTGACCACTCCGGCTTCTTTTTGAAGGCTTTCAAGAGAGCTTTTACTTGGTCGCTTACTTGGTCTCCCACTTGGTCGGTGTCGAGTTCACGGACGGCCATCGCAAGCGCTGGTAACATGAACTCGACGAAGGGCCCGGAGTCTGCCGCTTTGTCAGATTTACCAAGGGCCGCATAGTAATCGGCCTGTTGATTACGGATGACGGTTTCAACAGGAAGGAACGCAAGTTGGGGGCGCCAGCGGGAAAGGATCGAGGTCTGCCAAAGCCTGCCTGTCCGACCATTACCATCGGAAAAAGGATGAATGAACTGAAGCTCATAGTGGATAACCGAAGCCGCGATCAGCGGGTGAAGTGGCGTCGCCTCCAGCCATTCAAAAAGCTGCCGAGCCAAATGCTCCACCCGATCAGCCGGAGGCGCCCTATGCACGAGTTGGCTTCCGCGATAAATCCCGACACCTTCTCCCCGAATCTGTCCGGCGTCCTTCGTCAGCGTTTTCATCATGATCCCATGAGCGAAAAGTAGATCGCTGATGTTCGTGGGGTCCCATTCCTCCAGTTTTTCGTATGCCGCAAAAGCGTTTTTCACCTCCTGAATTTCGCGAGGCAGACCGAGCCCCCTTTTCCCGTCGAGGATGTCGGAAACCTGGGCAAGCGTGAGAGTGTTATTCTCAATCGCTAGTGACGAATGAATGGTCCGGATTCGATTCTCACGTCGAAGCTTCGGTGATCCCGAGGCCCCCGGATTGATTGCCAATCGCCCAACCAACTCTGCCAAATCAGCGACCTGGTTTAAAAACTGTGGAGTGATCGTCAGTGGTGGCTCGTCAGACATTCCGATGAGAGTTTAAGGGGAAAATGAACCACCCACCATTCAATCCGTTCGGGATGTTCAGGAAACGATCAGATCCGGGACCGAATTCGCGCGCTGAGTTCGGAGACCCGGCCTCTTGAACTCATCATCGAGCACCTCGTAGGTCTCCATTTGAACAAAACCGCATCACTCGATCTTGAAATCTCGAACACTGTTCGAAGGAGAGATTTGAGATGTCGGAGAAGCGATGGTCGCAAGCGGACTCGAGGACATCCAAGCGACCACCTTGATCTCTGATTACCGATCCAAGAACCTCAAAATCGACCGGACGACAACGGGTTGGGAAGCACGCTCCCGCGCGACCATTCCAAGCGCGATCTTCATCATCGCCTTCGGAAATATTTTTCTCATCGTGGGCCTCCTCTTGGGCGAGGCCACCCGGGGATTTCTCCTCGATCTTGTTCCCACGATCAGCGACGCTTTCGCAACTTACTTCGGTTTGACGCTGCTCGGTCCGGGTGGTGATGGTGAGGTCGCGGAGGCGGTTTTTGTGGCAGAAGTCAAGCCACGGCGTCCAGGTTTTGGCCTGCTTGACGACCCGGTCGGTGAACTTGATTTCGATGGCTGATTCCGCTTTGAGGGCGGGGTCGAGTTTGACCAGATCAACGTCCTGATAGGCCGTTCCTTTTTTCCAGCGGGCATCGTGCAGGTGCTCTTGGGGATAGTGAAAGCGCTGGGCGAAAATGGCGGTTTCGGCGACGTGCCCCAAGTGCTCGCTCGTGTTAGTGAGCGGACTAAAGTGGCCGGTGCGGAGAGATGGGTTGGTGAGATAGACCTTGTAGGTACGATCCCGCTCTCATCCTGCTCGACGAGATCGTCCTGACCCCGAAAGTTTAGGTATTCAGCAAAGGTGAGCGGGGGGGAGCGCATTCCACCAAGGATTCTCTTGCCTCATGGCTTCGAGAACTTCCTCTGGCGAAACGGTGATCACGTTAAGATCAACGAATTGACCTGAACTCCTAACGCGATTTCACTCGTAATCGCAGCCAATAGGCCTCCGCGGATTGGGGCACATAAGAGGAACTCCGCCCAAAACCTTGATTCGAGCTGAAGATCCTGACGGATTCCCAATTCGAAAGATCGGGACTCTGCTCGACCACGACCTCAAACTCCTCTCCAAGCAACTTCGTATCTTGAAGCGAAAACCACGGGGCATACCGGAAGTTCAAATTCAGCGAACGTTGCAATCCCTCGGAACCAAAAACATGGTCGGTGATCTCAAGCTGCGTCCGCCCGATCGCTAGCACATCTTGCGAGGCAGGGGTGAGCGGGTCGGTGCCGACCGCAAATTCCATTAAGTCGGACTCGCCGTCGCCATCGGAATCCAACTCGTCGGTAAAGTCGTTCGTGATTCCCCAGGTCCGGCGCCAGTGGTTGGCGAAGGTCGGATTTCCCCCGGAGAGCCAAAGTTTCGCGGCATCCACATCGGGCCACGGTTGTCCCAAGACTCTGCCATAAACAGCCTCCCGCCCGGCGGTGTCCCGGAGTTTTAAGATCACCTGAGCCGCTGCTGACGAACCGACGGCTTCGATCTGCGGCAAGGACATTACGATCTCGCAATCCATCCAGGCATCCGGGCACTCGACCACATCGCGACCGAGTTCATGGCCGCCGGAATCGAGCACGGTGATCTCCGCCGTGATTCCGGCGCGGTCGTCATTTGCGGCCAGAATGAAAGTGACCTCGCTCGCTCCCACGCTTAGATCGATCACTTGCGGGTTCACCTCGAAGCGAGTGAGCGAGGGCAGTCTCGCATCGACGAGACTCCGGTCCGGTAGCATGACTTGACCCGCCAGCGAAAGTTCACCCACTCCGCCATCGGCTCCCAACGCGCGCCAAGTCAGCCAGTGTTCGCCGCCATATCCTGTCGTGGGGATTGGCAGTCTCACTTCGTAAATGCCAGCCTGCGCCGTGCCCTCGACTCGATCTAAATTGGTCACGTTGACACTCGCGACCACCGATCCCCTTTCATCAAACATGACGGCCTGTCCACCTGCGATGCCGAGTGGATGCGCCAAGCTCGCCCGGCTCGTGATTTCGCCAGCAACCAAGGTCACCTCGACATTTTCGATCACAGCGGCCTCAGGATCTTCGGTGCCCTCTCGGGTCAATGTCACCGGCAAGGAAACGCCGGCTTGGAAGCGACTCGATGGCACCTCGCCTCCCGAAGTGATCCACCGACCGGCGAGATTTCCGGCGCGATCTTGCAAGTGGCAGCCCAGCTGACCGGGAGGATTGTAAGCCGGAATGGGCACGGTGACCCGATAAATCCCGACCGTTTCATCGCCCCGAATACGATCTTCAGGACCGAAGGGAATTCGCCGTTCATTGTCGGCACCATAGTTTGCAAGGTGAGATCGCAAAATTCCATTCCATGGATAATTGAGCGGATTGTCCACCGAGAGTCCTACCGGAACGATCACTTCGCCTCTTAAAAAACCACTGCCTCCAAAGTCGGAAATCGCAAGTTCAAGTTCCAGAGTCGTGGCCTCGTCGGTGAGAGCCAACGCCATCGGCGCGCCTCGCAAATTGACGAGCACCGGCCCGGAAAGATCTGTTTCAATCTCGTCCTCAGCGAGCGGTTCGATGGCGACATTCACCCATCGATGGCTCCCCCGTCCACCAGCCCGATCCCAAATGCTCACCGAGGGATTTTCATTGAGGCTTCCACTGGTGGGTCGCCAGGGAATGGCCACGCGGTAGCCCCCCGCAAAAAGATCTCCGCGAATGCGGTCGCTCTCATTAAAAATCACCGAGCGATCGCCGACGTTGATACTCCCGCGCAAAAATCCATTGGGCGAATCGATGGGAATGGTGACATGGAGCACCGCACCTCCATTGGAGAGTTGGTAGTCGAAATGATCCGGGGTCCCGAAAAACTGCGGAGGCCGGGCCACCCGCTCCACCTCCAAACTGACGTCCCCCGGCTGCGGCTCTTGGACCGCTCCCGTGGTAGAGGCCGTGCCTGCGAGATAATAAATCTTCCCCGCTTCAACCCTCATCAAACCTTCGGAAATAGGAGGAACCCGCGAAGGCTCGCTCATGACAATATTGTTAAGAAAGCCGGTCGATGATTCCCCGCCGTAAAAATTATAGAGCGATCCCCGACGATACTTTTGACCGGACTGACCCGGAAACGAATATCCCAGCAGTTCTTGTTGCAGATCGTCTTCTTGGTAAACCCTCACGCTCGAGGCCTCGCCCGAAGTCCGGGAAGTAATCCGCACCCAACCGGTGGAAGGCGGAACCCAGCGGTACCACACCGCGCCCTGGGTGGATTTATCATTGATCAGGACCGAACTTGCGAGCACCAGTTCGCTCTCCGTGGTGAAGGTCATCGAGTCGGGTGCCGCCAGCGCCGTTTCCGGCGTGGTGTGACTCAACCCGCTGAGTTGTCGCAGGTTCAGCGTGACCGGCCCCTCGTTCGCCCTCCCCGTGAAAACACGGAAATGATATTCGCTCCCGGCGAGTCCTTGAAAGCGCAGCAGCTCGCTGGTGGCTGAAAAATACTTCCCGTATTTCCGCCCATCTTCCATGAGATGCAGTTGGGTATTCGAGCGGACTTCATAAAATCCCGTTTCCTGCGCCGTCCATTTCCACCAGACCGAAGCCGAGGAACTGCTGCTGAGCTCATAAACTTCGAGCGGTGATTCTTCGCTCGCAAATTCTGTCGTGCCGCTATCCGAAAGCGGCAGTTCGCCGAGCAATTCCACCGCGTTGGCAATGTCGTCATTGGCCGGTCGATCAAGCGGCTGCACCGTGATCTCATAGTTGCCCTGCGAACCGTAACCGTCTCCCCGAATTCGAATGTAATAGACCTCATCCTCCACCACCGAAATGCGGAAACCTCGATAACGGTTGGGGATGTAATCGCGGACTTGCAACTTCTCCAATGAGGCCAGCTCCGTCCCTCGAAAAAGCTCGGGCATCACCCGCGAATCGCTCTCCATCAATAACTCAAATTCCCCATTCTCGGGCGCCGTCCACTTCGTCCACACCGTATCTCCTTGGCGCAACCTTCCGAGGGTCCGCTCAAGCGGCTCACCCTCTTCATAGGTCGAGGCAATGTTGGTCCCGGTGATGACAGCGGAGTGACTTTTCCCCAAAATCGGCTGCGTTTGAGAAATCATCATTCGACGGCGGCAAGCCCATGAATTTGGTCCAAAAACGAACTTCCGATTGGACGCCCTTTCCGAAAAGTTCACCCCCAAAAAAACCCTGCGGTGACTCCACCGAAACGCGAATTTTTAACTTTTGCCCTTCTTGTAGGAGGTAGCGTTCGACCGTTCGGGTAACTCCGGTCGGGATACTCACGACCGACTTCAATTCATCCATTTTTTCACCCTCATAAATTCTCAGCCGCGCCTCGCTTCTGGGGTAAACATTGAAACCATTTCCGGGAGGGTAGGGAACTGAGGTCCGAAATTCATAAACGCCTTTCTGCGGAACCTCCCACGCGAACCACTGCGAACCGTCTTCGTCAGGCGCTTCGTCAAGCTCCAGCGTCACTGGATCTGCAAATGACCGATCATACTCCGGCTCGGAAACCGCGCCGAGGTCGATGGCATTTTCGAACATGTCGCCGGGCGTGGTTGGCTTGATGGTGAGGTATCTTTCGGAATCGGAATCCGACAAAAGCCGCACGCGGAGAATCTCGCCGACAGCCCCGCGCACGACAGTAGGTCCGCCGACCTCCGGCCCTCCGGCAACCAGAGCCGAATCCAATTCGGCCAGGGAATCGCCGCGCCAAACATCAATCGCGTCCTGATCGACACCATACATCGAAAAATTCCAAAATCCCGTGATGGGTACTTCCCAGGTTCGCCAGACGCTTGTGGGGAACTTGCTTGGAGGTTCGCCGGATTGAAGAGCGGCTCCTTGGAATTCGATCGCAAGGCGAGTCGGGGTTCCTGAAAGCGGAGCCGCCGAGGAAAAATCATCCGCCGCCGGACCCGGTCCTGCTGCTTGCAAGGTGGCGGTGAAGGTCTCGCGCGGAGTATTGTAAGACTGCACTTGGAAAAGATAACTCACCCCGCCCACCGCCTGAAACCGGGTCCCGCGCGATCCCGGATACTCGTTGGGATTGTCGCGGTCATACTCAGATTGATAAAAGCCGCTCGGCGCCACGAACTCCGGCTGCCCGCCCTCCCCGACTCGATAGACGACCGCCCAGATCGCGGCATTGTCAGAAGTGACCCGCCATTCCCAACGGCCATCGACTGCAGGGGTCCATTCATACCAGACCGACTTCGCCACGAACTCATTTTCAGCTTGCTCGCCGGCTTCAAGCGTCGCCTCGGTGAGATCACCTGCGATCTGGGCTCCGGGTGAAATCGAAATCGCGGCCTCGCGGTCGTCATTCACCGGAGCTTCCGCCCGGCAAATCCCGTGGCTAAAGACGAAGAAGAAAGAGTAAGTAAGGAGCTGTTTCACGCCTCGTAGTAAGAACAGGTTTTGCGACAGGGTCAACTGGTTGAGAGTGAAATCCTGAGGATTTCATGATCGAAATCATCCTTGAAAATTCGAATCCTATCTATTTATATTCAAGGATGTTAGCGCGACCTTCTTACCTCGATGCCATCCAGGAACGGTTTCTGGATTACCCCATCGTCGCGCTTCCGGGACCCCGGCAAGCTGGGAAAACGACCCTAGCACGGGCCTTCTCTGACGCCTGGGAAAAAGGCCCGGTGCATTTTTTCGATCTGGAAGCTCCGCTTGATCGGAGGGCTTTGGAAAACCCCACTCGACTCTTGAGCCGCTTAAGGGACTGATCGTGCTGGATGAGGTGCAGCAGATGCCGGAACTCTTTCCGGTGTTGAGAGTTTTAGCGGATCGCCCGGAGCAGCCCGCTCAGTTCCTGATCTTGGAAAGCGCCTCGCCGGAGCTGGTGAAGGGCCCGGCCGAATCCCTGGCAGGGCGGGTTTCTTTTGTCGATGTCACTGGTTTTAATCTCCGTGAAACCGGTGCTGAGGCTTTGCCGAAACGATGGTGGCGCGGTGGCTTCCCCCGGGCCTTTCTGGCCCGGAATGACACGGCTTCGCGCCGATGGCAGCAGGACTTTTTTCGCACCTTTCTGGAGCGCGATATTCCCCACTTGGGAATCCGCATTCCTTCGGCAACCCTGCGCCGCTTCTGGTCGATGATCGCCCATTCCCACGGCCAAATTTGGAATGCCTCGGAGATCGGGCGCTCGCTCGGGGTGAAGGATCCCACGACGAGGCGGTATCTCGATATCCTGACGGGCACTTATGTCGTTCAACAGCTCCCGCCGTGGTTCGAAAACCTCAAGAAACGTCAGGTCAAGTCCGCCCAAGAGGGGTTTTGTATTGAGCCGATTCTCAGCGGCTCTGATACGCTGGACGCCTACTTCTGGGCAACTCATTCGGGGGCTGAGTTGGACCTTCTTATCTTCCATCAAGGTCAACGCATTGGGTTTGAGTTCAAGACGGGCGAGGCACCCAGCACCACCAAGTCGATGCATGTCGCGCTGGAGGATCTCGCGCTGGATCATCTCCACGTGATCTATCCCGGAGAGCGTAGTTTTTCCCTGACCGAGAAGATCACCGGGACGCCCCTACTGGCAGCCCTGGATCTTCTCGATCCCTAAAAAGGACCCGTTTTCTCGCCTTATTTTTCCTCGCAAACCCGAAGCCAGACTTTTAATTTTCGAGGATAATATTCACATCCAAATCTGTTTAGTTTGCGACGATGTTCACGAGCTTGCCGGGGACGACGATGACTTTTCGAATGGTTTTGCCGTCGGTGTGGGCGGTGACGTTCTCGTCGGCGAGAGCCTGGGCTTCGAGGTCGGGTTTCGAGATGTCGGCCGGGACAGTGAGGCGGGCGCGAAGCTTGCCGTTCACTTGTACGATGATCTGGATCTCGGATTCGACGAGAAGGCTCTCATCGAGGACGGGCCAGCTTTGCTCGCTCAGGAGTTCGGTTTCGCCGAGGGCGGCATTGATCTCCTCAGTGATATGGGGAGCGAAAGGATTGAGCACTTTGAGGAAGGTGAGGAAGAGATCACGCGGAATACTCCCGGCCGAGGTGAAGGCATTGGTGCACTCCATCATCGCGGAAATTGCGGTGTTAAAACGAAGAGTCTCGATCGCTTCCTGAACCTTTTTGATGGTCTGGTGAGTGAACTTGGCCAGGGTGGCGTGACCGTCCCGGTCACTTGGCTTCGCATCATCGCCCGGCTTTGTGACCGGGTCGGTCACGCCACTGATCCTTCCACTGAGTTCCCACTGGCTTTCCTGGTTCTCGACGAAAGCGAGACGCCAAACTTTAGCGAGGAAGCGGTGAACGCCTTCGACGCCGGTCATCGACCAAGGTTTGTCCTGATCAAGCGGGCCCATGAACATTTCGTAGAGGCGCAGGGAATCAGCACCGTAAGCCTCGACGACGAAATCCGGACTCACGACATTTTTGAGGGATTTCGACATCTTCTCAGCTTTGGCCCGCGCTTGCATCGAGGGATCAGACTTCAGGAAGAAGCTCTCTCCCTTCTTTTCCACTTCGCCCGCCGTCACCACGACTTTGCTCAGCTCTTCGTCCGAACCCTTCTTCTTGAAGGTCCGCGAGTCGATTTCTTCGACCTGCTTGAAATTCACGATGTCACCATCCTCGGTTTTGAAAATCGCATACTCGATCTCACCCATGATGAGGCCGGGTGCGAAGTAACGCTTAAAGGGTTCGCTGGTTTTGACGTGGCCGAGGTCGTTGAGGACCTTATGCCAGAAGCGGGAGTAAAGGAGATGAAGGACGGCGTGTTCCTTGCCGCCGACGTAGAAGTCGACGAAACCGTCGCTATTTCCCCAGTAATTTTCGGCCTCAGGAGAAATAAAATGATCGGTGTTGTGCGGATCGCAGTAGCGCAGGTAATACCAACAAGACCCGGCCCACTGGGGCATGGTGTTGGTTTCGCGCTGGAGGGTTTCGCTGTAGTTGATCCAGTCGATGCAATTGATGAGCGGACCACGGGGATCACCGGTGGGCTTAAAGTTCTCCATCTCGGGCTGGAGAAGGGGGAGTTCACTTTCGGGAAGGGCGGAATGTTGGCCGGTTTCTTTATTCCAAAGAAGAGGAAAAGGCTCGCCCCAGTAACGCTGGCGGGAGAAGAGCCAATCGCGGAGTTTGAACTGAATCTTGCGCTGACCTGCTCCTTCCGCTTCGAGCCAATCAATCATTTTGGCTTTCGCTGCGGCGGTGCCCAAGCCATTAAGATCGAGGCTTTCGTTCGCCGAATGAATGGCCAGACCACCGTCCGTGAAGGCCGCCTCAAGAGGAGCTTCACACGGCGAACCGGCTTCGCCTTGGAGTTGGTTTCCGACGACCTGCACGATAGGAAGATTGAATTTTTGGGCGAATTCAAAGTCGCGGTCATCGTGAGCCGGCACGGCCATGATCGCTCCGCTGCCGTAGCCCATCATGACGTAATCAGCGATCCAAACGGGAATCTTCTCTCCGTTGACGGGATTGGTGGCGAAGGCTCCGGTGGGGACTCCGGTCTTGTCCTTGTCAAGGCCACGCTCCATGTCGGACTTGTTCGCACATTGGGCGATGTAGGCCTCGACGACTTCCTTGTTCTCCGGCGTGGTGATGGTGGAAACGAGAGAATGTTCGGGAGCGAGGACCATATAGGTCGCTCCAAAGAGCGTATCGGGACGGGTCGTGAAGACCGTCACCTGAAAGGGATTGTAGCCACCCTCGCCGGAATTGTCGGAGGCATTTCCGGGAATGACTTCAAAAGTCACCTCGGCACCTTCTGAGCGGCCAATCCAGTTGCGCTGGAGAGCCTTAATCGACTCGGGCCATTCAAGGGGTTCGAGTTCGTCGATCAGGCGTTGGGCATACTTCGTGATGCGGAGCATCCACTGGCGGAGCGGACGACGCTCGACCGTTTCGCCTTTGGCTTTCCACTCCTCAATTTCCTCGTTGGCGAGGACGGTGCCCATGCTGGGGGACCAGTTGACGGGCGCTTCGTGGATAAAAGCGAGCCGGACTTCGTCGATTTCCTGCTGGGACCAGCCTTTGGCCTCGAGTTCGGAGACCGGCTTGGCTTTTTGGTCCTCGTCGCAAAAGTAGGAATTGTAGAGCTGAAGAAAAATCCACTGGGTCCAGCGGACGTATTTGGGATCAGTCGTGTTGATCTCGCGATCCCAGTCGTAGCCGAAGCCCAGCGCCTGGAGTTGGCGGCGGAAGTTATTGGTATTGGCCTCCGTGGTGACACGCGGGTGCTGGCCGGTCTTGATCGCATATTGCTCGGCCGGAAGTCCAAAGGCATCCCAGCCCATGGGGTGCAGGACGTTGAAGCCCTTCATGCGCTTATAGCGACCCACAATATCGGTCGCGGTGTATCCCTCGGGGTGGCCGACGTGGAGGCCCTCGCCGGAGGGGTAAGGGAACATGTCGAGAATGTAATACTTGGGCTTGGACGCATCGAAACCTTCCTCACCGGGACCGGGAGTGCGGAAGGTTTTATTCTCGGCCCAATGGGACTGCCATTTGGATTCGAATTGGTCAAAGGGGTAGGGCTTGCGTTTCTCGGACATGATGTTTCGGGGAGAGAAGCGCGGAAGAACGGGAAAAACACGCAAAAAATGCGGCGGGAGAGATCTCAAATTAGGGGACCTCAGAGAACGCTGAGGACGCAGAAGCTTGGAAAGAGGGTATCTCGTTGAAGCCGATAAGGAAAATTGGTTACCGCAGCTGCCGGGTGTGCCGCGCTTGATGAGTCGCTGAGACTTGAAGAATACCATTGTGCAGAGGGGACCCCTCGGGGAATCGCGCCTCGGGGGATCGCGCCTCGGGGAATCGCGCCATGAGTCATTCACTTCAGCAAGGGGCCGGTTCATCTGAAGGGAGCCTTTTTTGTCATTTCCCGGCTCCCGCCACGACCCTGAAACCATCGACGAAAAAGGCCCCGCAGAATTCTGCGGAGCCTTTTGGCGTGAATAAGATCGAGCGCGCGCTAGCAGTCTGTCGGACTGAGACGATTCGAGTAAAACATTTCAGAATTTGAGGGCAAATCGCGATGAATGAGCTGAGTGTATTGGAATACTCGAAGCGAAGTCGGTGCGATTTGAACCAAATTATAAAATGACTTTGCCGGATTGGATAAGTCCGACAGGCTGCTAGCGGACACTCTCGCGGGCGACACCCCCGCCCCGACTGGAAGGACCGGAAGTACTCCGGCTGGGAGGTGAGGGACGCGAAGGGGCCGATGGCTGAATCCGGGGTGCCTGCTGGCGCGGAGGTTGCATCCGCTGAGGTTGGATCTGCGGGGCTTCAACCCGGGGAGCCTGGGTTCTCACTTGGGGCTGCGGGCGGGAAGGAGTCCGGATCGTCTCAACGCGGGTGGGCGCAACACGTTGCCTCTCCATCTGCGAATCGCGGGAACGACGGGCCGCTTCATCGCGCGCCTGGCGTTGGCGGTCATAGTCGCTCGAGGAATTCCGGATAATGGTCGGAGCTGGCGTGGTCCGATAGTTGCTGCTTCTGCGGTCGTGGGAGTTGCCGCCCTGATAATGGGAATTTCTGCCCCCATCATCATGGGAATTGCCGACATGCTGGCTTCCGTGGCTTCCGAGGCTTCCGTAATGATGACGCGGAAGGTAGGTCGGACAGCTCAATTGATGCCCACGACGGTATCCCGTGGGGTAGTAGGCGGTAGAGTATCTGCGGGGAGGACTCGAGTAGTAACTGCGGCTCCCGTAGTTGTAGTAGCGGCGTAAAGAACGGTCGTAGTAGCAACGGCGGTAGGGATCATAGCTCCAACGATCATACGTGGTACTGATGAAGCCCACTTGCAGCGGTGCATAGCTGGTGGAATAGCCGTATCCTGAGGAACCATAGCCACCCGAACTATAGCCACCCGAACTATAGCCACTTGAGTAGCCATAACCGCTGCTGTAATCGCTGCACGAAGACAGGAATGGCCAGGCCAAAAGGCCGCCTGCGAGCATTAAAATTAATTTCATAACGGTCATATGACGTCTGCTTTGAGCCTGAAATTCATTGGCGGGGATTATTTTTGATCGCCCCGTAGATGATCGGTTTCAGGGTTCTTTCGAGATTCCAGTGGTAAGGCATGGTCTGCTCCATCGTGATCACGGTCGGTTCATGCTCCGGTGAAACCCAATAATGCGTGCTCGCCGCCCCGCCCCAGCCGTATTTCCCCATCACAGCATCTTTGTCCCAGCGATCATCGTCAGCATATCGCACGCAGAACCCCAGGCCAAAGCCCGCGCCGTGCCGCAATTGCTCACCAAAGCCAATGCAGGGAATGCTCTGCGGAAGCTGGCTGGCTCGCATGAGATCCACGGCGTCTTTGCGAAGGTAACGCATCCCTTGGAAAGCAAGTCCCGCACCGTCGTCATCCTTCGTGATTTCTGCTCCTTCAACTCCGGAAAATACAAATCGATGGGATCATCGAGGCTCAACTTTCCCTCTTCACAAAGCATCAAGGCCGCCGCCGAGGTCAACCCCTTGGTCATCGAAAAAATCCGAAACGACACCAAAGGCAGGAGAAGCAAAAAAAGGGGGTCATCCCCAGGCTATAGCAATTCCACGGAAAACTGCATTCCAATAGCGACGCAATTTTAAAGCCGCTTTTCCCCTCCGACCCGTCTACCATCTCCAATGATTCTATGAAACTTCCCCTTCTCCTCTGCTGCGCCCTCTTTTCCAGCATCCCCATCTCAAATGCCGATGAGAAAATTGAGAGAGTCTTGGTGGACGGGTCGCACTTCGTTCTTGCAGGATCGGGCGAGGAATTCGTCCCCTGGGGATTCAACTACCTCGGAGTCCACGGACAACTCGCGGAAGAGGATTGGCACACCCCGGAAGGTTGGGCACGCATCGTAAAGGACTTCGGTGAAATGAAGAAACTGGGGGCCAATGTCGTGCGATGGCACCTGCAATTCGGAACCTACATGATGGAACCGGACACGCCGGATGAGGCGCAACTGGCACGGCTCGGACGCCTGCTGGAGCTGGCGCGGACGACCGGAGTCTATCTTGACCTGACCGGCCTAAACTGCTTCCGAAAGGATCGCATTCCGCCTTGGTATGATGAATTACCCGAGGCGGAGCGATGGCAAACGCAGGCCCATTTTTGGTCAGTCATTGCACAAACCTGCGCTGAAAACCCGGCCGTCTTTTGCTACGATCTCATCAACGAACCGGTCATCGGGAAACCGAAGGACGGGGAGCATCCCTGGGTGACGGGCGAGCTGGGCGGATTTCATTTCCTGCAACGCATCAGTCACAATTCCAAGGACCGGGAGAAGCAGGAGGTGGCGGCCGACTGGGTGAAAACGATGGTCGGCGCAATCCGCAAACACGATACAGAGACGCCGGTCACGGTCGGAGTGATCCCGTGGGCCTTCGTCTGGGCGAATGCGAAACCCATCTACTACTCGCCCCGGACAACGGAGCACCTCGATTTCGTGAGCATCCACTGCTATCCGGAATCAGGGAAACTCGACAAGGAAATCGCGGCCCTCGCGACCTACGACCTCGGCAAACCGCTCGTGATCGAGGAAATTTTCCCCATGAAGTGCTCGATCACCGAACTCGAAAAATTCATCGACGCCGCAACCCCAAAAGTCGATGGCTGGATCAGCCACTACTTCGGGCACACCCCCGTAGAACACCGAGCTGGAGCCGAACCGGGCGGAAAATTAAGCGCCGAATTTTTCGAGTTCTGGGCACGGAAAAACCCCACTGAAAACGGGCGTTGATCGCGAAAGGTCAACGCGGCTGCACCGTCCAGTCGGGAGCGCGGGCAAGTTGCCCACGCTCCTGATAAACCGAAAAACATCGGCTTCCTCCTCACGATTCACTGATCCAAAAGATCCCACAAAGATAGCCAGTGACGTGAAGTCGTTTGAAACTCTACTCTCACCATGGTCAAATCACCCCCACCAAAGCCCCTCAAGGCATTCCAAAATTTGTGCAATTTTGTCGCCGCACTTCACCCCATCTTCTGCTTATGATCTCCCTCTATCACTCCCATGAAAGCCTACCACTTCATCGCACCTGCCCTTGCTACTGTCGCCGGCGGCTTCTGGATCCACCGGCAAGAGGACACCCTCACCGAGCTGGAAGAAAAGACCCGCATCGTCAAAGAGCGCATCCAGCAATTTGAAACCGCCACCTCATCCGCTTCTTCGAAGGCACCCGCGAATGCTCAGAACGAAGAAAACGACGAATTCACCCTCCCTGACGGAACACTCGACTGGAAGGCGATTGCCGATCTCATCGCAGAATCTGACCGGGGCAACGGCATGCCCACCAACATGAAGACCATGCTCAAGCTTCAGAGGCGCCTCATGCTGATGACGGAAGACGAGATCGAAGACGGTTTCTCAAAAATCTCCACCCTGGGACTCACCGAAGACGCCACCAAGCAGTTCAACCAAGCACTCCTCGCAATGCTTGCTGAGAAGAACCCCGAGAAGGCGCTTAATCTTATGGGAGACATCGTCATCTCCAGGGACGATCCACTCCACTGGGTCCAACAAAACGCCTTCAAAAAATTCGCCAAAAAAGATCCCGCTGGTGCCCTCGCCTGGCTCGATCAACAAATTAAGAAAGGAAAATTCGTCTCCAAAGCCCTCGATCCCGGCGAAAACCCACGCCTCAAGTTCGAATCCGCCCTTCTCGGCAGCCTTCTAGAGAGTGACTTCGCCACTGTGGAAGCTCGCCTTGCGACGTTCAACGAGAAGGAACGGGGCGAACTCTTCTCCGATACCCACCAATGGCGACGCGGTGGGAAGATGCCGGCAGAATTTTTGGAACTCGCCCGCAAAAACCTCACTGAAGAACAAGCGACGCAGACCATCGCCAATGCTTGGTCAGGCCGTCACAACGCCGAACTCAAGGACGTCTCAGAATCCCTCAAAGACGTCCCCTTCTCGGACAAAGAACGAGGTGCCATCGTCAAGGAATCCATCAACAACTTCCTCCAAGACGACGAGAGTAATGAGAATCGGCACAAGATTGCTTATGAGTGGGCCAAGGAGCAGGCCCCCGAAAGCGCAGGCCCAATCATCGCCGAGTCTCTTGCAAGGCAGGGGATGAGGGGGAAGTCACTGGAAGAGAACTTCCAGAAGGCTCTCGATCTCACCGACACCTTTGACGACCCCTCCGTCGCCCGCGAATTCGTCAATAAATATGCTCGTGGCAATGACGATGCTTTAGACGATCCCCTCCAAACCTTCCAGGACCCCGCCCTCGCCGAAAAGATGCGGGTGATTTATGAAACCCTCCCCAAGGACCGCGAATAATCCGAACCACCCACCGCCATGAAATATTCCCTCCTCATTGCCGCCATCATCTTCGGAATCGCGGCCCTCTTCGCCGTCCCCCGGCACCAGAGAATTAAAACCCTCATCACCGAATGGACCGAACTCGAGATTCAAGCTACCAAAGTGGGCGTGCCCAGCGATCCCAAAACGCCCTTCAATTCCGACCGTGTTCGCTCCGAAAGCGCCCGCGCTGCCCGGGAACAAAAGGTCCACGACTTCGCCGACGAACTCATCGCCTTCTTCCACAAGATGAAGGCCATGGAAAAACAGGGGGAGAACGCCCCGTCCAACTATCAGCAGGAAATAGCTGATATTATCGGGAAAATGACCGAGCTCAACCCCGACGAGTTGAGAATCCTCGTGAAAGCGATCTCCGCCGATGGGTCGGTCGATAAAAAGAGCAAGCTCGAGCTCATCGGCTTCGCCTCCATGATGCTTGCTTCCGACAACCCGGAAGCCGCTCTCGCCATCGCCCTCGAAGCGCGCGAAAGCCTCGACGCCAAGAATCAGCAGGATGACCGCATGATGCAGATGATCCTCACCCAATACGCCGCCAAAGACCCCGTCGCTGCCGCCCAATGGCTCGCTGACAACGAAGACAAAATCGGTAAAGTCAATGATTACGTGAAGAAAGGGATGATCGGAGCCGCCGCCCAAAAAGACATTGGGATGGCCATCGGCATCATCGACACCCTCAGAATGGGGGAAGAGTCCGACGCCTTCGCCAGCATCTCGCAGGGAGTCAATGCCGACAACGCCGACTCCTTCATCGCCGCCCTCCGGGCGAGCAATGCCAGTGAAGACCAGCGCAAAAACGCGCTCAGCGCCCTCAACAACAGCCCATTATTCAAAGACTTTGATTCTGCCACCAGCTGGCTCGAAAAAGAGGGCGTCACTTCGGAAGAGCGGGAGGCCATTGCCCAAAATCTCCAATATGATACCGTGAAGGACGAACCTGAAAAATGGCTCACGTGGCTTGCCTCCACGGAACAGGTCGCCGGAGCCCGACCCAAGGCCACCGAAAACATCATCGAGGGATGGACCCGTGCCGACTTCGCCGCGACCGGCGAGTGGATCAACTCCCAGCCCGACGGCGACCAAAAGGACCAATCCATTTACACCTACGCCAATACCCTCGCCCCCCACGAACCCGCCGCCGCCGCAGAATGGGCCCTCACCCTCACCGAGAGTAAAAACAGGAATGCTCTCCTTCAGAACATCCACCGGAGCTATCAGGAAAAAGACCCCGAAGCCGCCGCTGCTTTCGCTGCAAAATCCGGGATCAAAACTGACTAAACAGTCGGTCTAAAAACTTCCCGTGTTCAGCAGCACCAGGGTGCAGGCCTCCTCAGCCGCAATCCCTGCTTCAGCAAGCCGTGCCATCGCGACCTCACTTTCGGTCCCCGGATTGAAAATCACCCGCCGGGGAGACGCTGCAAGCAACTGATCCAAAACGGGCAAAAACCTTTCCTCCCGCACATAAATCGTCACCGTATCAACTCCGGCGGGAATCTCCTGCCATCCGGCCACGCCAAGAATCTCATCGCCACGCGGACCCACCGGAAAAACTTCGTGCCCGTGCTCCATCAAGAGCTTCTGGGCTCGATGGGAATAACGGTCCGGCTTGGCGCTGGCACCCAGGATGGCGACCTTCATGGGCACAATTTAGCTCCGCAAATCCGCCTGTCAGCCCCCAACTTCCTGAATTCCAACGTGACGATTTCGTCACACAAGCTCACCGGTTCCGATACTTTCTTGCTTTCCCGTCATCAAGGAATCCAATTGTGACGCTTCCGACACATTTGCGCTGGTCCTCCCAACAGTTTACCTCCATTGATTGAGGCTTCAACCCATGGTCACCGCACTCCAAATCCTAGGCTCCCTCGGCGTATTCCTGTTCGGCATGAAAGTCATGTCCGAAGGCGTTCAAAAATTTGCTGGTGCGCGCATGCGCACCGCGCTCGCATCCATCACCGGGAATCGCTTCAAAGGCGTCCTCACCGGCCTCGTCACCACCGGTTTGGTGCAGTCCTCCTCCGCGACCACCGTGCTCGTCGTTTCCTTTGTGAACGTCGGGCTCCTCACCCTGATCGAATCCATCGGCGTCGTCATGGGGGCCAACCTCGGCACCACCGTAACCGCCTGGATCGTGGCCTCGATTGGTAAATTCAGCCTCTCCTCCATTGCCATCCCCATCATCGGCGTCGGCTTCCCCATCTTTTTCCTTTCCAAAGGCCGCGCCAAATCCATCGGCGAGTTCCTCGTCGGGTTCGGCCTCCTTTTCCTCGGCCTTGATCTCCTCAAGGATGCCGTGCCAGATCTCAAAACCGGAATTGCCAAGCAACAAGACCAAAGCGCCATCGAAACCATCCAGACTTGGATCGGTTATCTCGGAGGAAAAGGCTATTTCTCCTATATTCTCTTCATGATCGGAGGCGTTTTACTCACCCTGATGGTTCAATCCTCCTCTGCCGCCATGGCCATCACCATCACCTGCGCAATCCAAGGATGGTTCCCCGGTGACCAAATGGAGGTCTTTCGAATCTCCGCAGCCGTCGTTCTGGGCGAAAATATCGGAACCACGGTGACGGCCTGGCTCGCGGCACTCGGAGCCAACACCCAGGCCAAACGAGCCGCCCGCGCACACTTCCTTTTCAACGTCGTTGGCGTCATCTGGATGCTCATCGCCTTCCTGCCTTTCACCAGCATGGTCTGGAATATCGCCCAGCACCTCCCGGCGGGACTCAAAACTGTCGATGATTCCTTTGCCACCAGTGAGATCGCCTTCTCTACCGCCATCTTCCACACCACCTTCAACCTCATCAACATCGGCGCCCTGGTCTGGTTTGTTCCCCAAATCGCCGCCATCGTTGTCAAATGGGTCCCCGAAAAGAAGGCCAACGAAAACAAGCGCCTCCGCTACATCTCACAAAACCTCGTCGATATGGGCGAACTGAACATTGCCGAAGCCGAGGACTCCGTCCGCAAAATGGCCTCGCACTGCAACGTCATGTATAAAGGCTACGTCGAGGCCCTCAACAGCCCCGAAAAAGACCTCTCGTCGGAAATCTCCCGCTTGAAGCACATGGAAGAAGAGGCCGATCTCATGATGCAGGACATTACCGAATACCTCGTCAAATGCGTCGCCCGCGACATGACCCCCGGCCACGCCGGAAACGTCGCCGCCATGATCCGCATCGTCGCCGAGCTGGAAGAAAGCACCGACTGCATCTACCGCCTCGTAAAGCTCACGGAGCGCCGCTACAACAAAGGGCACAAGTTCACCGCTCACCACAACAAGCAAATCACCCAGCTCACCGACATCGTCGGTCAGGCTCTCGGTGCGGTCGAAAACTACCTCCTCCACGATGTTCCGGCCGAAGTCCTGACATCCGTCAAGTCGCTGGATAGTCAAAGCCGAAGCCTGCGCAAGAGCTTCAACAAAGAAGCGATGAAACGCATGTCCGAAGGCGATATCCGGGTCGAAATGCTCTACTCCGATATGAACAACCAGCTCCGGTCCCTCGGCAACCACGCCTACGGCATTCTCGAAGCGAGCCAAAAGGCGAGCGTCCAGTAAAACCCGCTTTACCTCCAATCACAAAAAACCCGGCTCCCGCACTTGCGGGACCGGGTTCTTTTTTGAGAGGGTTGGGAACGACTCCTACTCGGTTATGGCGAACTTCCGCTCGACCACTTCCAGGGCGAGCGCCTCAAGTTGCTCGTCTTCGAGCTTCTCGATCACTCCCACCGAAAACCCTTTGGCCACAAGCGAACGGGCCGAGCGGGCATCGATCCCGCGGGCTTGCAGGTAGAAGATTTCCTCGTCACTGACGCGAGAGCTTGTCGACCCGTGTGAGCATTTGACATCGTCCGCATTGATTTCGAGGCCAGGCATGGAGTTTGCTTCGCACTCGTCGGTCATCATGAGATTGCGACAAGTCTGATAGGCATCGGTCCCGTGGGCTCCTTCATCCACGAAGATGAGTCCCGAGAAAATAGTGCGGGACGAGCCGAAGAGGGTGTTCTTGAAAAGGAGGTCTGAGTAGGTATCCCGGGCCCCATGGTGCTGGAAGGTTCGCTGGTCATATTCCTGACCGGTATCCGGAAGAGCGACCGAAAGAATCTCAGAGCGGGCATCCTGACCATCAACCGTCGAGTAAGTCTCTTCGCGAACCCACTTGGCGCCGGTGTGCACCACCGCCAACTTGGCTGATGACGATGCTTGTAAGGTGGAATCGGCAAAACGGATGAGCTTGCTCTGCAAATTGAGCTCCTGGGTCACCAGGCAGGTCACTTTGGCCTTCTCTCCCACCTTGACATCAGTGGCCGTCAGCACGGTGGTCGCGGAGTCATCGACAGAAATAAAGCGCTTCACGACCCGGATGTTCGCCCCGGGTTTGGCATCAATGACGAGTCCCGGAATGAGGAGACCGTCACCTGAAACAAAGTGGATGATTTCAATCGAGAGTTCGTCCGCACTGCTAATCCGCAGGCCGTGGTCAGCTTTCGCGGTGTGAAGGGCGGCGAGTTTACCGGAACCGAGACGGGACCGGGGGCCGAAGGAACTTTCTAACAGCTCTACGGAATCGCAGGACCCCGAAACCAGGGTTCCATTCTCGAAGACAAAGCGGGTGAAACCTTCAAGCGGAGCCGGCAGGGGAGCACCCGAACCGGCACCGACCAATTCGAGTCCGGAGAGATTGGCTTCTTTCCAGGAACCAAAGCGCCAGTTTTCCACGGTGCGGGCTGGCCAGGCAAGTTTTTCGTATGCTTCAAAAGCAGGAGATAAAAGAGTGATAGACATGAGATTATTTTCCAGGCGGGAGGTAGTCGTGGAGGTCAGCTTAATCCTTGGCGCGACCGGCAGCGTTTTTTGCGGTCCTGAGATCCGGTAAGGAAATGATGGCGCCGCCGACCACCATAAAGATCACTTCATGACGGATTATATGCTCTAAAAACTCTCTGAAGTTTCTGTGTAGAGGTTCTGACATCGGGATAAGAGTGTGCTTGGAGTAGCTCCAGAAGAATCATCCGCCCAGGGCTTGGGGCGGGCCAGCACCTCCGACCATTCGAAGGCTTCAGCCTGCTCGAACGTATCAAAGATGCGCATGGTCCGACCAGGCCTTTTCGCCGATGTCATCTCCTGCATTGTTAGATTCTAACCGACCGAGCCTTCCATCTCAAGGTCGATCAGACGCTTGAGTTCGACCGAGTATTCCATTGGGAATTGGCTGACGAGGTCGTTCACGAAACCGTTCACGGCGAGGGACATCGCCTGGGCTTCCGAAAGTCCGCGCTGCTGCATGTAGAAAAGCATTTCCTGACTCACCTGGGAGACACTGGCCTCGTGCTGGGTGACGTGCTGGTTCCCCTTCACCGTGATGGCAGGATAGGTGTCCGTGCGGCTTTTCGAGTTGATGAGGAGGGCATCACATTCGGTGTTGTTCTTGCACCCCTTGAGATGCTTGGGAATGTAAACCTGCCCCCGATAGGTCGAACGTCCCGCTCCGACCGAAATGGATTTGGAGACCACATTGGAGGTTGTGTTGTTGGCGGCGTGAACCATTTTGGCCCCGGTGTCCTGATGCTGGCCATCGTTGGCGAGAGCGATCGAAATCACCTCTCCACGGGCACCCTCGCCTTTCATTACCACGCCGGGGTATTTCATGGTAAGACGCGAACCAATGTTGCAGTCGATCCAGCGGATCTCGGCATCCTCGTGCGCCAGGCCACGCTTGGTGACGAGGTTGAAGACGTTGGAACTCCAGTTCTGGACCGTGATATATTGAATCTTGGCTCCTTTCATCGCAACGAGTTCAACCACCGCAGAGTGCAAGGTCGCGGTTTCGAATTTCGGAGCGGTGCAACCCTCCATATACATCACTTCGGAACCTTCGTCGGCGATGATGAGAGTGCGCTCGAACTGGCCGAAGTTTTCCGAGTTGATGCGGAAATAGGCTTGAAGAGGATGTTTTACCTTCACTCCTTTTGGAATGTAGATGAAGGAGCCACCGGACATTACGGCCGAGTTGAGCGCGGAGAATTTATTGTCGCCGGTCGGAATGACTTTGCCAAACCAAGGGCGGAAAATTTCCGCGTGCTCCTTGAGTCCCTCGGAGCAGGTCACGAAAATCACCCCTTCATCAGCGAGAGCTTCCTTGACGTTGGAGTAAGCCGCTTCCGAGTCGTATTGCGCCTCAACACCGGCGAGGAAGGCCCGCTCCTGTTCGGGAACTCCGAGGCGGTCAAAGGTCGCGAGAACTTCGGGAGGAACGTCGGCCCAGGAACGTTTAGGGGTCGCCCCGTCGGAGAGATAGTAGCGGATCTTGTCGAAGTCGATGGTGTTGAGATCCTCCGTCGCCCAGTTGGTGGGCATGGGCTTGGATCTGAAAACATCCAGGGCACGGTGACGAAAGTCATTCACCCACTGGGGCTCGTCTTTGACTTTGGAAATGTAGTCGATGGTATCCTTGGTGAGGCCGTATCCGGCATCAAATTTGTGCTTCTCGGGATACGAGAAGTTTCCGATGTCACCTCTTTCGAGAGCGACTTGTTGGACGGTGGCAGTTTCTGAGGACATAAAAAATAAGGGGTTAAAATTAAGCGAGCTGCTTGAGGAAATCATAGCCGGACTTTTCGAGCTCGAGAGCGAGCTCCTTGCCGCCGGACTTGACGATCCGGCCATCGGCCACGACGTGAACGTGGTCGGGTTGGATGTAGTCGAGAAGGCGTTGGTAGTGGGTGATGACGAGAAAGCCACGATTCGGCGAACGCATGGTATTCACCCCCTTGGCCACGACCTTGAGGGCGTCGATGTCGAGGCCGGAGTCGGTTTCATCGAGGAGGCAATAGCGGGGTTCGAGCATCATCATCTGAAGGATCTCGTTGCGCTTCTTCTCACCACCGGAAAATCCTTCGTTCACAGCGCGGCCGGTAAACTTACGGTCCATCTCGAGTTCATCCATGCGGGCATACATTTGCTTGTAAAAGGCCACTGCATCGATCTCCTCACCTTTCGGCAGGCGGGATTGCAGGGCGGCACGGAGGAAATTGGCGTTGGAAACCCCGGGGACTTCGGCGGGATATTGAAAAGCGAGAAAGATTCCGGCCCGTGAGCGCTCATCGACTTCGAGATTCACAATGTCCACTCCATCCAGGAGGACGCGACCGCCGGTGACTTCATAGTCTTCATGGCCAGCGATTACTTTGGAAAGCGTGGATTTCCCGGATCCATTAGGTCCCATGAGGGCGTGGATTTCGCCGGCGGGAATCTCGAGATTTAGGCCTTTGAGGATGGGCGTTCCATCGACGGAAGCGTGTAGGTTTTCGATAGTAAGACTCATTGTATAAAAAGATGTTTATTGGCCGAAACTGCCTTTCAGACTGATTTCGAGGTGGCTGATTTCGGTTCCCTGGGGCAGATCGAGAAAATCTTCAAGTCTTACCCCGGCTTTAAAGACGACATCGTGGATCCTGCCGGTGTTTTCATCCTGAAAGTGGCAATGATCGGCAAGATTCGGGCAATAGCGGGAGGATTCGCGCTCGATATTGACCTGCCGCACGATCCCGTGGGACACCAGGGCTTCGAGGCAGTTATAGACGGTCGCGAGCGAAATCGTGGGCATGCGCATCTGCGCCCTCGAATAGACGTCGTTCGCGGTCGGGTGATCGCGCTCACTAAGGATGACCGAGAGCACCTCGCGGCGCTGCTTGGTGAGCCGCAGGCCCGCAAGCTCCGCAGGAAGATCCTCTGGATTCGGGTTGGTCTGCTGGGCAAGGGAAATCATGACGACGGGAACCTAGGCCGACATTCAGGGGGATCAAGTAGAAATTGGAATTATTCTAATTCTACTCTTGCGGGCAATTCTTGCGCTTTGTCCAAAAACCCATCGCAAGGGGCGCGATGTCTGAATCCGTGCCCGACCGACCCCCGGAGTCCCTCTGGATGGGACTGCTGGCGGCGCTCGCTTTTATCTAATGGGGACTCTGGGTCAATTGGGAATACGGTCCCGCGTCCCGAATCCAGGTCGTCCTCACCCAGGGAATCCTTGGCCTGACCGCCACGTTTTTATCCACTGAGATCGTCGTCGGGCTCGTCCGTAAGTTTAAAGAGGAGTTTTCCTTGGGATTTGTGCTTTCGTGGGATTGATGGTGCCCACAGTAATTAATCGATCTTATGTTGATCCACTCATGGGTGAGTGCCTCAACCTGGGGCAAATCAAATACGCTTTGTGGTCCCATGCGGCTGAGAACGATGGCGGGTTTCCCGGTGATTTCTCGGATATTGGCCCGTCGCTGATTGATGGACCTGCTTCGCAGTTCAAACACCCGAAAACCAAGCGGGGCGAAGATTGGATCTATTTCGGCGGATTTACGTGGGACGATCCTGGCGCAACGATTCTCATGGCATCTCCGACGACGTTCAGCCGATCAGATGGAACCCGAATGGTCGGAGAGGGAGAATTCAGAATGGTCTTATCGTTGGACGGTCGGGTCGTGTTCTTGAAGGAAGCAGACTATCAATCCTGTCTTGCGGAACAGCATGAACCCGCATGGCGGAAGCGTGAAGAAGTCCCAGAGAAAGAGTCCTGGGCATTTCTATCCAATCCGATTTGGAAAAAGTGGGAACGATCTGTCCTTGAAAGGGAATTGAGAGAAGCAAGTGTTCCCCGCCCGGTGCCCTCCGAGGTCATTCCTGGCTTACTTGATGCTCTGGGCGATTCCGATTCGGGCTATGATGCCGCCGGGGTTCTTGCGGTGATGAGTCTTCAGAATGACTCGGTCGTGCCCGGTTTGGTAGATGTCGTGAGAAGGGACCGAGGCAAGGCCCGCTATTGGGCGACAGTTTCGCTGGAGGAAATCGGTCTGCGAAATGCCGTGACCGCCATTCCACTGATGATCCAAGGGCTTGGCACAGATGGCGATTTACCGGTGTCGGCCGCGAAGGCACTCGCGGGAGCGGGACCGTTGGCGGTGGATGCGGTTCCTCAATTGATCAGATTGGCTGAAAATGGAGATTCCTGGGAGCGAAAATGCGCGGTGATCGCGCTGGGCCGGGCCGGACCCGGCGCACAGCAGGCGTTGCCGGTTCTGAATGGCATGCTCGATTCGGAACAAGAATACCGAATCGATGTCGCACGGGCGCTATGGAAGATTGATTTCGCAAATGCGGGGAAGGTGATCCCAGTCTTGATTGAAGAACTGGAAGGTCAGAGAAATCCGAAAGGGACAAATCATCGGATTGACAACGATTTCTTTTCGGCGATGGAACTGCTCGGTGAGATCGGGCCGAAAGCGAACACTGCGATTCCGATTCTTGAGGCAAACTTGAAGGGGGGCGCGCGACAGGCGGCGGCTTGGGCTTTGTGGCGAATCGACCCCTCGTATTCGGAAACGGTGACTCTTCAAATGACGGGATATTTGGAGTCTTCGATCTGTGAGGAGGACAGGCTGGATCGACTTTCTGGAAAGTCCGGAAACCTGTGGGCGAGCGTGAAGCCAGCTGGCAAGGAGGTCTTCCACGGGGCGCTGGATACCCGGATGGCGGCTCTTGGAGCGCTTTGGCACATGCACCCGGAACGGCGCGAGGAGTTGATCCCTGTCCTGATTGCTTTGCTTCACGAATGGGAAACCGCAAAGGTGCTGAAGAAGTTGACCGCTGACACGCGCTCTGCGATTCCCGCACTTGAAAGTCTGGCCGAGGACGAATCCAGCGATCTCGAACTCAAGCTTCTCGCCCGTGAAGCTTTGCAAACGATTCGTGGCACTGACCCTGGACGCTGGTGAACTCTGCCCGGATTTCAGCAAAGCCTGATCCGCTGCTTTCGTAAAACGGGGTCCTTGCGGATGAACATTCCCCTTCCCCCTTTCCCCACCCTTCGGTTCGGCCTGGACGGGCGGAGGGCAGCGAAGACCTCCCTAATGTCTGTTTCAGGCCCCCGCAAAAATGTAAGTTCCTGGCAGCAATCTCATTCCAATCATGCTATATCGTCCCTCCAGCTTCCTTGAGTGGTCCTGTTTTCATCGGTTGAAAACACCTCAAAAGGAACAACTTCGCTTCCCCTTCCCTTATGAATCATCGAATCTCTTTTTGGCCCGGCTGCATCTTGTCGGTTCTTTTCCTGACCCTCACCCTTGCGGACAGGGGAAGCGCACAAACTCCCGACCCGGTCGCGCCCACGGAGAAAACCGAGGTCCAGGACTTGTCGAAGCCGCCGATCCGGACCTTGGCGGCGAACATTTCTCTGGGCAATCCGAGCTGGAACGAACAAGAGCAGCGGGTGAACGGGCCCGCCGTTTATATCCGATTCGGTGGACCCGCAGCGCCGCTCGATCAGGTGGGCAAGACGGTTCAGGCGGGAGCGATCCGGATGACGCCCGAGGTGGCCGGGGAATGGAAATGGCAGCGGGCAGACCAACTGGTTTTCTTCCCCACGACGGGCTGGCTACCGCCGCGGGTTTATCTCTTCAAGGCGAGACAGGGCTTACTGGCTGAGGATTGCCAACTGGCGGCAAACACCGATTTCACCCGCCCCCGGAATGCCCCGGCGCTGACGGCACGATTCCAGAACCGGAGCTATTATATCGACCCCGCCACACCCGCGCTCCAGCAGCTGGTCACCACGGTGGACTTCTCCCAGCCGGTTTCCTTGGAGGAGGCTCGGCGGCATTTTTCGGTCACGAGCGTGACCGGGATCGAGATCTTCCAGCCTGCGAGCGAGGCCCAGGTGCTGGCGGATCCGAAAAATCCGCTGCGGTTCTATCTGCGTTCGCCCTTGATGAAGCCGGGCGACAAGGAAGACCTGGTCCTGTTCAGTTTCAAGGCGGGACTCAAGGCGGTGACCGGGGGTGATCCCACCGGGGAACCCTTAGAAACGAAACTCACCGCTTTCAGCAAGGACTCCGCTTTCTTTGCCACATCCATCGGCAACATGCTGCGAAGGGATTCCGAAGGAGAACCCGAACAGTCGCTTTTCGTCGAACTCAGCATCTCTGCCCAGACCGCGTTGGTCGCCCCTGCGGTGGAGGCATGGAAACTCCCACCGGAGCTGAAAGACAAGGACCAGCGAAGCATCGCGTGGACCAAGGAGAATGTGACCGACGAGGTCCTGGCACAGTCGGAGAAGCTGCAACTGGAACAGATTACCAACGCAGATTCACCGCCCATGGAAACGCTGATCGCCTTCCGCGTCCCGTCGCAGCCGGGCGGCAAGGTCTTTATCAAGGTGCCCAAAGATACGGCCGGTCCCGGCGGCTTCATCACGCCGGAGGATTTCCGGGATGTCACGGTGCTTCCATCAATCCCGAAAGAGGCTGCTCTGATGGGCAATGGCGGACTCATGGCTCTGAACGGGGAACGCAAGATCAACGTCCAGTCGCGAGGTCTCGATCATCTCCGCTACACCGTGGCGAGGGTCCAGACGGACCAGATCAATCATCTCGTGAGCCAGACCCAGGGGAGCTTCGAGTCGCCGCGTTTCCGTGGCGGCTTTGGATTTGAAAACATCTCGAACTATCAGCAGTCGGTGCAGCCAATTGTGAAGGGCGGCGATTACAGTGTGAACTATTCGTCCTTCGACTTCTCCCCTTTGATCCAGGCGGCCCAACCGGGTGCCGCTCCCGAACACGGCTTATTTCATCTGACGCTCGAGGGAGTCCGGCCCCGGACGCCGGAGGATGGCATCACGCCGGCGGGATCGCCGGACCATGAGTGGATCCCCCTCCCCTTCGGTCGCAGCTTGGAAAACGGCTATCGTTACCGCCACGAATCCGGCACCAGCTATCCGCTCGGAAATCAAACGCGGGACCAACGATTCATTTTGGTGACCGACCTTGGTCTCATCATGAAGGAGGCCGCCGATGGCAGCCGCTTCATTTATGTGCAGTCATTCAGTGCACGCGGACCGGTGGACGGCGTGGAGATCTCAGTGCTTTCCAGGAATGGCACCGTGCTGAAGAACGCCACCACCAACGAAACCGGAAGAGCCGAAATCCCATCGCTGCGCGGCTTGCAGCGGGAGCAGGAACCGGTCGCTTTGGTGGCGAGGAAGGGCGACGACCTCGCGTTCATTCCCTGGGCCAAGAACGAACGGCACCTGGACACCTCGCGCTTCGATGTCGGCGGAGTTGCCTACAGCGAGATTTCCGCGCTCGAAGCATCCCTCTTCACGGAGCGCGGGATTTATCGTCCCGGGGAATCAATCAACATCGGCGGCATCGTCCGCCAGCGCGACTGGGCGGGCGATCTAACCGACCTGCCCCTGGAGTTGGTGGTGTTCAACGCGAAGCAAGATGTTGCCGGTCGCTACCCGCTGAACCTAGAGGCGGGAGGAGTTTTCTCGCAGACCATCTCGACGGCGGAGACCGCACCCACCGGGCCGTGGAGAGTGCAACTGGAACGGCCAAAACCAGCCGATGCGGAACCACGGCAGCGCTCGGTTTACCTCGGAGCAGTCATTGTCAGGGTGGAGGAATTCCAGCCCGACCGGCAGAAGATCAAAGCGAAATTCCAACCGGACGCGGGCGACGGATGGCGTTCGCCGGATGGCTTGGAAGTGGCGGTGCAACTCGACACGCTTTTCGGCATTCCCGCCGCTAAACGGCGGGTCGCGGGCAAACTTTTCCTCTCACCCGCAACTCCCAGCTTCGCCAAGTGGCCGGGCTGGCAATTCGGCATCCCGGATTCTAATCGCTTCGATACCAAGGAAATTCCCTTGGCCGATGCCACGACCGATGAAAACGGCCAGGCGACCCTGCCGTTGAACCTGGAAGCCCACACCGCTCCGATGCTGCGGGCACGGGTGGAGCTGGAAGGCTTCGAGGCCGATGGCGGGCGCGGCGTGCGCACCGAGTTAAGCACGCTGGTGTCCCGTCAGTCGTATCTCATCGGGCACAAGGCCGATCGCTCTCTGGGTTATCTCGACGGGCGCGATCCGGTATCGGTCGGCATCGTGGCCATCGGGCCGGAAAGCAAGCCGGTGGCGGCGGCGGATCTGACGCGCGTGCTGGTGCAGATCAAGCACGTGTCTGTTCTCACAAAACAAAGAAACGGCAGCCTGGCTTACGTGTCGCAGTCACGCGACGAGACGCTGGAAACCGTTTCCGTATCGCTCCCCGCAGATGAAGAGAAGCTGGCCCTGCCTTTGGACAAGCCCGGCCGGTTCCGCTACGAATTCCGCAACGCAGCGGGGCAGACGCTGTGTGCGATCCCCTTCTTCGTGGCGGGCAAGGGCGACGCCGCCAAGGATCTGGAACGCAGCGGTGAGTTGGGAATCAAATTTGCCGACAAGCAATGGCTGCCGGGCGAGGAGCTGGAATTCTCGCTGACGACGCCCTTCGCCGGGGCCGGCTTGATCACGGTGGAGCGCGACACGGTATTGGAACAGATGTGGTTCACCTGCGATACCAAGTCCTCCGTGCAAAAAATCCGCCTGCCCGACAATTTCGAAGGAGGAGCCTACCTCCATGTCGTGATGGCACGCTCCCTGGATTCACCGGACGTATTTCTAAATCCACTGGCGAGTGGCATCATGCCCATCCCCGCCGCGCGTGGCGAACGGGAGATGACCGTCACGCTGGACTCGCCGGATCGCGTGCGTCCCGGCCAGCGCCTCGCCATCGGCTACACTGCGCCCAAGGAAGGTCACATCCTCATCTGGGCGGTGGACGAGGGCATCCACTTGGTGAGTAACTACCAGGCACCGGATCCTTTGCGCGATCTCCTTCCCTCGGCCCGGCTGGAGGTGGAAACTTATCAGCTCATGGACGTCCTGCTGCCCGAGTTTTCCCTGCTTCGAAAGGCGCTGGCGATCGGTGGCGACGGTGACGGTGATGGCAACGGTAAGGTCGAAAGTATTCCCACCTTGAAACTGGGGCTCAATCCCTTCAAGCGCCGCCGGGATGCCCCGGTGATCTATTGGAGCGGCTTCGTGCCATGCGGACCGGAGCGCAAGGAGGTTTTCTATCAGGTCCCGGAATACTTCGCGGGCCGGCTCAAGATCATGGCCGTGGCGGTGGCCCCGGAATCGGTCGGGGTGGGACAGGCTGAAGCCATCGTGAAGGGCGACTTCGTCTTGACCTCGACCACCCCGCTCTTCGTTGTTCCAGGCGATGAATTCACGGCCTCCGTGACGGTGGCCAACCAGTTGGAGGGAGATGCGGTCACCGATCAGGTAAACGTTCAGGTCGAAACCCAAGGCGGAGTCGAGATCATCGGCTCGGCACCGGAAGTGGAGACCATCCCGGTGGGAAAGGAGGTCACGGTAAGCTACCGCTGCCGCGCCACCGATCTGTTGGGAAATGCCGAACTGAAATTCACCGCTTCCAGCGGGACCGGCCGACAGGTCTCGAGCAGTTCGTTCAGCGTGCGTCCCGGGGTCGCCCGGGCGGCGAAAGTCCAGAGCGGTTGGTTCCGCAACGGATCGCACGACCTCGCGGTGAACCATCCCATGTTTCAGGAGTTCTCCGAGCGGGAAGCAATCATCTCCACCACACCGCTTGGGCTGGCCCACGGGTTGGCAGCATATTTGAAAGAGTATCCCCACGGTTGCACCGAGCAGATCGTCAGCCGGGCCTACCCATGGTTGGTGCTGAAAGACGACGCCAATTTCGGAATCGATAAGGCGGAGGCCACCCGCGCAATCGCCGATACCATGAACCAGCTTTCGCGCCGTCAGGGTCGCAACGGAGGGTTCGGCTACTGGTCGACCGATACGCAGGAGGGCTTCGACTACCTCACGCTGTATGTCGGGCATTTCCTGACGGATTGCAAAGCCAGCGGAATGCCAGTGCCCGCCCGGCTCTATCAATCGACGCTGCGACGCCTGCGCTACATGGCGGATGCCAAGATCGCGGATCCCACCACTCGCAACGGGCGGACCTACTACTGGCGAACCCGCTGGGAGGCCGAGATGCGGGCTTCGGCGATTTACCTCCTGACCAGAAATGAGGAAGTCACCACCAACTATGCGTTGAAGCTCCAGGACGATCTCAACGCGAAGGTGCCGAAGGAAATGTGGCATCGCGACTCCACGGCCGCATGGCTGGCCTCCACCTGGCGACTCCTCAAAAAGGAATCCGCAGCGGTTCCATTGATCGAGGCGCATCGCGCCGCGCTGAAAAAGCCTGCGCCAAAGGACTGGGAGCGGGGATATTACTATTACTCGAGTCGGCTGACCGGTGAGGCCACGGCTTTCACAATCCTCTGCCGGCATTTCCCCGAAATCGCCAAAAAGCTCACCTACGAGGAGATGAAACCGCTCACCGAGATGATCGAGGCGGCGGACTTCCACACCCTTTCCGCAGCATGGAGTGTGCAGGCGCTCAAAGCCTACTCGGATCTCGCGGAGAGCAGCGGGGTGAAGGCGGGCATCGCCTCGGTGCAGGGCCAGGACGTCAAGGTCCTCGCCGGGCCCGCGATGGGCCAGTTGCAGGTCAAGGTGCCGGAAGGCATGATCCGTTTCTTCTTCGACGAGAACTCCCCCGAGGGTCTGGGAGCGTGGTATCAAACGATCCAAAAGGGCTTTGCGAAAAACCTGCCCGAGAAAGCCAGTTCGACGCATATCGAGGTGCTGCGCGAATTGGTCGATGCCGACGGACAAGCGGTCACGCAGAGCAAGCTGGGTGACACCCTGTTCGCGAAACTGACCATCCGCAACCTCACCAAGACCGACCTGCCAAATCTCGCGATCACCGAGATGCTGCCCGGTGGTTTCGAGTTCGCGCCACAAGGTGAACCTGCCTCGCTGCGCCCAGGACTAAGAACGCGTCAGGGAACCGATTACATCGACGTCCGGGAAGACCGGGCCCTGATTTATCTCGGGCTCCGCCCCGAAGGTTCGCTCACGCTGCAATACGCGCTGCGCCCGACCTGCGCCGGAACCTTCGTGGTCCCACCACCCTATGCCGAGGACATGTATGAGGCGAAAGTCCGGGCGAACGGTGCCGTCGGTAACATCATCATCCTCGCACGGGAATAATCCTGGCCATGTCCTCGAAAAGATCCAAGCGAAAGACCTTCTGCATCCGCTGCCTTAAAGCCGGCGGTTTGCTGTTAGGCCTGCTGGCGCTTGGCTACGCGTATTTGCCAAAGCCGGATCTTCTGCCGCCCGACTTGGAATACTCGCGGACGGTGCTCGACCGCGATGGCCAGGTGATATTCCTAACGACCACCCGCGACGGGATGCTGCGGCTACCCACCACGCTGGACCAGATCGCCCCGGAGATGCTCGAGGCGACGTTGGAAATGGAGGACCGCCGTTTCTTCAGCCATCCGGGCGTGGATGGCCGTTCTATTTTGCGGGCCGGATGGGGCGTGGCCTCGGGGAAAAAACTCGGGGGCGGCTCCACGATCACGATGCAATTGAGCCGCCTGCGCTGGGGTCTTCACACCCGCTCCATTTGGGGCAAGTACGGACAGATCTTCCGCGCAATCCAGTTGGAGCGCCACTATTCAAAGGAGGAGATCGCGGCGGCGTATTTCACGATCGCGCCCTATGGCGGCAATGTGGAAGGAGTGCGCGCCGCAAGTTTCCGTTGGTGTGGGAAAGATGCTTTGAAATTGACCTTGCGCGAATCAGCCAGCCTCAGCGCCATCCCGCAGAGTCCCACCGCCCGCCGACCGCACGCCGATGGAAATGCCCGCTTGGCCGTCGCCCAGGCCCGACTCATGACCCGCCTGCGGGCCAACCATGGCGAGCCGCCGAGCGAGCTGGATAGCGAGTTCAACCTGGTGCCAACCGCCATCCCCCGTGAGGCCCCGCATCTGGCGCGACTTCGGTTACGGGAAAATCCCACGAGCCTGAAGATTGCCACCTCGCTCGATCTGGCACAACAGCATGTCATTGAGCGATCAATCCTCGATTTTCTGGATCGCTGGTATGCCCAAGGCCTGCGCAATGCTTCCGCAGTGTTGGTGCACGCACCCACCGGAGAGATCCGGGCGAGCGTCGGGTCCGCTGATTTCTTCGATTTCGAGATCTCCGGCCAGGTCGATGGCACCCGCGCGCGACGCTCACCCGGTTCCACGCTCAAGCCGTTCATCTATGCGCTCGCTTTGGACGCCGGCCTCATCCAGCCACAGACCTTGCTCGACGACGCCCCCAGGCGCTTTGCCGGCTACAATCCCGAGAATAGCGATCGCCAGTTCCTCGGTCCCATCGCCGCGAGCGAGGCGCTGCGCCGCAGCCGCAACATCCCGGCCATCGAACTGGCAAACCGTTTGCCCGGCGGAGGATTGGAGGCCTTCCTGCGATCGTCCGGCGTGGATCTGCCGCAGCGTAGCCACGGCTTGGCCCTTGCGATCGGAGCCACCGAAATTCGGCTGGAGGATTTGGCGAAGCTCTACGCGGAACTCGCGCATCCCAGACAAGGCAGGCTTTCCCCCGAGGCACGCTGGCTCACTTTAAACGCCCTGCGCTGCAAAGAACCCGGCGCCCCGCTCGGGCTGTCCTGCAAAACCGGAACGTCGAACGGTTTCCGCGATGCCTGGGCCTGCGGTGTCATGGGAGACTGGGTGTTGTGCGTTTGGGTCGGCCACTTCGATGGACACGGCATGCCCGGCCTGTTCGCCCACGAAACAGCGGCACCCTTGCTTTGGCAAACCGCGACCCGGCTCAAGCTTCAAGTACACCCCTCCGAAGATTCCCGTCCGCCGGACGTGGTCCGGGTCCCGGTATGCGCAGTATCCGGAGACCTCGCGGGCACGCTTTGTCCGCATCACCGCAACGGCTGGTTCATCGCTGGGGTTTCCCCGATCACCTCCTGCAAGGTGCACCGAAAATCCGGCGATACCGTCATTGAGGTCTGGCCCGCCGAGCGACTCGAGCAATTTCGCAACGCAGGGTTCCCACGCGCCAACTCTCGGCAGCTTGCCGACGATGACAACCCGCACCGGACGGATCCGGTCGGCCCGCCTCCAAGGATCGTCAGTCCGCAGTCCGCCTTGACCTACTACCTTCAGGAAAATGCCCCGGAACAAAACCGCCTGCTTCTGGAAGCCAATTCCGCAGCCGATACCCGGCAGATCCATTGGTTCGCAGACCGCCGCTACCTCGGCGCCAGCGCCCCTGCCGAACCCCTGCCATGGGAGCCCATCGTCGGAGACTACGAAGTGCAGGCCATGGACGATGCAGGCCGCGTCTCATCCACGCGGATCAGCGTGCGGCTAGCGGTGGGGAATTGATCAACACCATCAAGCGCATCCTCTCTAAGCCCGTCGCGGAAAGCGGGGACGCGACCGACATCGCCAGTGCAGATCTTGCGGGATTATTTGAATGGATCCCCGAAATGGCACAGGACAGATCTTGTATCGTTAAAATCACCTCATCCTGCAGGCCAGGAATCACTCTGGATCATCTCCCACGATGAGGCGGAAGCTGCTGCTGTTACCCCGGATTTCGGTGTCATACATCAGTTCCACGTAGGCAGGGGCGATCAAAAATTCGCCATCTAACTCAACCCGATAGACACAGCCATTCTGTAAGCTTTGGGAGCCCGTCTCATGATGCCAATAAGTGCCTGAAGCCTTGGCCTCTTTTAGCACATGCGGACTCTCTTGTGAATTCTCAGTCACCGTGGTGTATTCAGCACAGGAGGGCTTCGGGTTCACAGCCAAGCTGAAATTGAATAAGCCCTCATCTAGCCGGGCATCCATGATGGAACTGATAAAAGATCCACGTGGCACTCGATCACCTGAGTTGAGTTGCTTGAGATATTTGCCAGCTTTGTCGCTCAGGTAGAATCTCCGGCTGACACTTGCTCCCAGTTGTGTGGCTTCGACTTCCTTCCCATCTTTCCAATAGCGGAAGACCATCCGATAGAGCTGATTCGGCCGAGCGGCCTTGAAGCCGAGTTCGGTTTTACCCACTTTAAGGTCATCTCCCTTGATCGTAAGTGTGGCTGGCTTCCAGTCAGGTATTTTGAGTTCGTGCAGTTGGCCATTCACTAGAATTCCTGCCACATAGGAGCCGCTTTGCGATTGCTCCTGAGTTGAAAGATAATCGCACATTGCATAAAGGATCATCGCGGTGTCCTTCGTGGAGTTCCACTGCTTGCCACGTTTGGTTGTGGCAAAGTAAGACAGGATCTTCGGAACAATCGGGTGGTTCGGATCATGAGCCGCGAATGACTTGAGCACCGCAGCGGTGATTTCGAAACGGTCATTGCCCCAACTCGAAAAGTTTGCCGTGGTCCAGTGAACCTGATTGCCACTCCGCTTAGCACGATACGCCAGAAGCCGCTCGAGCTTATTTGCCAATCCTACTTTGCCTTTTTCTGCTGCCATTTCCATGGCCATGGCTGCGGCATAATCGGAGAGCAGCTTGCTGCGATCGGCATCGGTTCCCAGGGTGCGATCAACGATTCCTTCCAGCCATTGCCACCAATCATCACTTAGTTTTGCATGATGCTGATAAACCCACATGCAGTAGATGCGGTCTGAGGACTGGTTCTCTCCCATGCTGGAAATGAATCCTTTAAGTCGTTCGATCCCACGAGGAATCGCAGTCTTATTAGGAATCTCAAAGCCGGCCTTCTCGGCCTCGATCAGACCCAGCAGGGCATAAGGGGTCATCATTTCGTGAGTCTGGCTCGTGCCATTCCAGCCCCATCCACCGTCCGCTTGTTGGAGCTCGAGAAGGCGCTTGATTCCGGCATTGGCATACTCGGGGACCATTTTTTTGAGTTTCTCATCCTCCACTTCAAATTTTTCAAGGATCTGAGCAACCTTGATGACAGGTAAGAAGCGGCTCATCGTCTGCTCGACACAGCCGTGTGGATACCCCACGAGGTAATCCAGTGAATCCATCATGTCGCCCGCAAGCGATGGCACCACGGTCACTTCCAGCTTTGCTTGTGATAGATCGATATCTTCCGGGATTTCAAAGCTGGTCGAAGCATTTACGAATCCAGAGCGCGTGATGACTTGTTCTGCTGTGCATGGATTGACCGGTAGGCGTTTGAGAGAGGCGTCTTGTCCTGCCTTACATATTGCCGTCATGAGAATCTCAGTCAGTCCAGGTTTTCCTGCTTCGTAGTCGAAATAGACGGCTTCATTGGAATTTGGAGCAACCGATACGATCTGTTCCTTCGTGCCGTGCAGCATACCGTTCTTGACCTCCGCACTTACGGTGAAGCGCTGCTCTTTGTCTGTGTGATTATGGACCGTAGCGAAGATTTTTGAGCGATCCCCCGAAGTGAAACTCTGTGACAGCATCGGCCAAACCATCACCGGCTTGAAGGTCTTGAAAGCATCCGTATGGCGGGCGATGTGGAGATCTCGACTGACTCCAGTGACGACGACCCGCCAGTTGGTCAGGCTGTCGGGGAGTTTGAAACGGACCACCGCTTTGCCCTGTTCATTGGTCCGAACCTTGGCATCGAAAAAGGCGGAATCCGAAAAATCCCTACGGATGGGAACGGAGCCACCACTCTGAGCGGGTATTTGAATCGCTTCAGCAGGCAGATGCGAAATCATGGCCTGCCCGCTCAAGGTGCTGAACGAGGCGTTCATCGTAAGCTGACTGAAGTGGCCATCTCCACGAAGTGAACGACGGTTTGATGACCTTAATTCCTCACGGAATGATTCGCCGAATCCAGCTCCCGCACCGCCCCATCCACCGAGATTTATTCCTCTTCCATAGTAATTATTATACGGATACTGGGAATAATGAATGGCGGGATCTCCGCTCAAAATCTGCACATAACCATCGGATTGTCGGGTGACCCAAATAGCGATTATTTCGCCAAATTTATGAATGTGAAGATTGGTTCCGGCATTCACTCCCGTTCTGTTTAATAGCTTGTGGACCGGATTTCGCATATCTTCTTCGCTGAGCTGGATATGCCAGTATCCACCGCTTTCGATCTGCAGTCCTACGGGTGCTCCCCGCCATGCGAGAAGGGTTCTTACCGCGTTCTCATCGATCGTTTTGTTGTGAAGATGTGAGTGCAGATGAGAAAGTCTGTTTCTAAGATCTGTAATGGGCTTGTCGTCTTCCTTCAGGATCTCCTCCAGCTGAGCTTGGATCGCCGCCAATGTCAGTCCGCCAAGATATACACGCAGGGCGTTCTCGGTTGTCGTTTCATCAATCCGTAAGTCGGCATGGAAAAGGCTGCGGGCATCAACCGGGCGATCTGGACCAATTCCTAGCAGTGATTGATCATATACGGAGACCACAAGGTCTACCGCTTCCTTGCGATCCACTGAAATCTGAATTTCAACTTCTTCACCGGGCTCGGCCACCTCTGGGCTTACCGTGGTAATCTTCATTTCTTTGTCTTTGGGAGCGACATAGAATGGTTGGGTAATTATATGGGTTTTAATCCCGTCATCCGAGTAGCCGGCGGAAATTTCGCAGCCGACAGAGAGGCTGTTCGGGAGGAAAATTTCGAATATGTTATCACCTTTCTTGCAAGTGATCGGATGCATGATCTGCAGTCCATTTCCGTCCCGAATACTGAGAAGTATCCTGGCATTGTCATAGGCACAGCTGATCGTTCCTCTGATCGGTTCGGTTCGTTTTAGCTGATCCGATTTTAGCGTGATTCTTAGCTGCTGCCCTGACTCCTTTGAGCGAACGGCTAGCGCCTGTTCACTACGTAGCAGGATTCCATCTGAGTCATGGGCAAAAGCCTGAATGATGTAAGCCCCGGGGATTTTCAACCTGAGTTTGGACTCATAATTACCGTCAGCGATTTTCTTTGAAGGCAGGATGGTTACATAATTGCGCGTGATCACCTTGGTTTCGTCGATGTCGGATAGTTGATCAGCCCTCATGTCTTGATTGGGTTGACTACCGATCCAGTTCGATGATCGGATTTGCGAATGATGATTGATTTGCGATCCGATGTGCGGTCGAAATCCAGTTTGCATCGGCGTATAATTGGGCTGACTGGAATCCAGTCGTAGCAGAACAAAGGACACGGCCTGATCCGTTGAAGTTTCCGCTTTGAGGGTGATTTCTTCATCGATTAAGATGTCTGATTGGGGAAGCTCCAGCTTGATGGTTTCTTCAGAGGATTGCGAAAGTTCAATTCGTTGGCTGGCGTGTTGCTCGCGGTTATTCGCATCTATCAGGGTGGCCTCTATTTCGAGTGCGTGGTCAGTCTGCCAGGACGGATCCAGTGAAATTTCATATTCCGCATGCTCGTCTCGGATCTCTAGTTCCTCACTGATGATATGAATATCGCCATCATTTGCGCGTTGACCGGGCCGGGCGACGCCAGAGCGAATAAGGGCAATCTGCTCGGCGGTAGGCATTTCCCATGGAGAAATATCTTTGCCTTCACGATCGAAATATTGGTTCGGATCGAGACCCCAAAGGTCGAATGGAGGAGTCGAGGTTTGAACAACTCTGGCGGTGAATCGCACACTGGAAGCGGGCACGGGTTTGTTGAGGAAGTCGCGTGCTTGAAACCTCAGAGTCAGGACATCGTCTTTCCGTTCACTTTCGATATTCAGCCGCACCTTGGCTTTTCGGAACTCAGCAAGTTTCACCATCGCAGACCCACCGACATCCTTGATGCGGATCGAGTAATCATCCAATGGATCCGCTGAACTGAAGGTGTAGGATCCGGTGATCCGTCCGAAATCGTCCGTCTTCAGTGGCAGCGTTGCGACCGTGATCTTCTTAGTCGTGGATTGAATTTCGACCTCGTAGGACCTGTCGGTGATAGGGCGGAACTCTCCCTCGCGATCCATTTCTCGAAGGTAAGCGGCGAATTGCAACTCGGTTTCCGGCCGGTAGACTGATCGATCCACTACGAAGAACACGACAGGTTTGGTCGTAGATCTGGAAGGAATGGACGCGACGTATTTCTGTTCTCCGAAGGTGAGTGTGACGGCCTGCTCATCCAGCGAACTCGTCTGCCACTCGAATCGGTTATCCTTGCCGATGACCAATTCCTGCTCACCGGCATCCGTTTTAAGCGTAACCTTCTGTCCTTTGAGATTTTCGGTGCCGGAGATCCAGCCTTGGATCGATCCTGCTTCAGGAAAAACATGCAGAATACTCGGATTCTTGGCTTGGCTGCTTTGCTCCTCCTTGGTGGCAGTATCTGAGGCGCACATGCTCTGGAAAAGCAGGAAGGGGGCAATGAGAAGATGAAGTTTCATGATAAAGCTCTAGTGATTCAGACACGCATCCTAACTGATTCTTAGCAGAAATTTGTAAATTGATGGTAAAATCACAGCCCGTCTATTGTCGCTGCTCACCTAGAATGCGTCCTTGTATATCGACGGGGTCTCTGGCACCCGCGCGCGACGCTCACCCGGTTCCACGCTCAAGCCGTTCATCTATGCGCTCGCTTTGGACGCCGGCCTCATTCAGCCGCAGACCTTGCTCGACGATGCCCCGAGGCGCTTTGCTCGCGGCAGTCCTGAGAACAGCGATCGCCAGTTCCTCGGCCCGATCTCTGCGAGCGAGGCGCTTCGCCGCAGTCGCAACATTCCTGCCATCGAGCCCGCGAACCGTTTGCCTGGCGGCGGATTGGAGGCCTTTTTGAGGTCGTCCGGCGTGGATCTGCCTCAGCTCAGCCACGGCTTGGTTTTTGTGATTGGAGCCACCGAAATGCCACTGGAGGATTTGGCGATGCTCTACGAGGAACTCGCGTATCCCAAGCAGGGCAGCCTACCCCGCAGGCATACGCGTCAAGGAGACCCACAGCTTCCCGCAAAGCGGGTCAATCCCCGGCAGGGGGGAGAGAACGTAGCCGTGGGTGAAGCCCACGGTTTGCGGTTCGGAAGGGATGGGCACCCCGGCAGGGGCGCGAGAAAATATTGATCAAGGAAACGATCAGGCGTTCTGCCTTCGCATGGCAAAAGGGATACGGGGCTTTTACCGTCGGGTCGCCGGGATTAGAAAAAGTCCGTGACGACGTGCTCAACCAAGTTCTTGGACCCCTCCGGGGATAAGATCCTCACTTCGTTGAGCGGCGACCACTCCTTGACGCGTATGCCCCGCACCAGGCATTCCGCCCCATACAGAATGGAACTGTTTTATACATAAACAACTGATTATAAACTGGTTACAATCACCCAAACATCCCCAAATCTAACAGATCTACCCTTTGGATGGACATGATGGCCCGTTCTGTTCCATGAGCAAGCCCACCTCTTTTACACAGCGATTCAAGGAACCCTCAAGCTCTTTACCGAGGTGGCTCTCAGCGGCCACCGTCTTCGATCTCGACACCTCCCGGTGCAGTTTTGATACCACCAGCGTCAATGTCTGGGGGCACTACAACGACAGCCTTTCTGGCAAAAAAGCGACACAGATCACCTACGGATACCGCAAGGCCAAGGAAATCATCACGACTCTTCAGGAGACTCTCCAAAGTTGGCCCGACTTTGCGAGCGAGGCCGGTGTGCCCAAAAATCTCGTCCCCGGGATCGCTCGAAACTTCCGGATTTTCTCGGTGTGAATGTAGGCTTCGTAGCTCTCGACATTTCCCTGCGGACTGACTACTCCCTCCCCGCCCATGACCCTTTTCTCTGCAAACGAACTCCGCCTCGCCTACGGGCACCAAACACTTCTCGACGGTGTCACCATCTCCGTGGCCGCCGGGGAAAAGGTGGGACTGGTTGGGCGGAACGGTTGCGGAAAGACCTCGCTCCTCAAAATCATTGCCGGTGAGAACCAGGCCGATACCGGTGATATTTCGGCGCGGCGGGAACTTCGCATCGGATATCTTCCCCAGGAGTTCGAACTCGATCCCACCTCTTCCGTTTACGATAACATCGCGGCGGGCGCCGCTGATATCGTGGAAGCGATCCGTAAATACGAGCACGGCGAGGGCTCGGAGGCCGAACTCGGAGCCTTGCTGACCTTCATCGATCACACCGATGGCTGGAACCTCGACTCCCGCATTCAGTCGCTCTCCAATGCCCTCGGCACCCCTGCACTCGAGTCTGAAACCGGCCCGCTTTCAGGAGGGGAAAAACGCCGCGTCGCGCTCTGTCGTGCTCTGGCTTCCCAGCCCGATTTGCTCCTCCTCGATGAACCCACCAACCACCTCGACTCCGAGTCCATTCGTTGGTTGGAGGATTTCCTCAAAACCTACGGGGGCGCCGTCATCTTCGTGACCCACGACCGTTACTTTCTGAACGTCATCGCGACCCGCATCGTCGAGATCTCGGATGGCAAGGCCTACTCGCATCCCGGCAACTACACCGCTTTCCTGGAGTCCAAAGCGATTCGTCAGGAGATTTCCGAGAAGACCGAGAAAAAGCGGCAGAAATTTATCAAAGACGAACTCGAGTGGGTCCGTGCCGGGGTCAAAGCCCGCACCACCAAATCACGTTCACGTCTCGATGCCTTTTACGAAGTCGCCAACAAGGACGCTCCGGTCAAAGAAGGCGAAATGGAGCTCCTCATCCCGCCTCCGCCCCGTCTGGGTAATACCATCGTGGAGTTTGAAAAGGTCGGCATCAATGTCGGCTCCGAGGCCAACCCGCGTTGGTTGTTTCGTAATCTCGACCTCTCGCTTGCAGAAGGCCAGTGCACCGGGATCGTCGGTAAGAACGGGGTGGGTAAAACGACTCTCCTGAAGATGGCTCTCGACCAACTCAATCCCACTGAGGGCACTGCCGTCCTCGGCAAGCAAGTGAGGATCAACTACATCGACCAAACCCGCATGCAGCTCGATGGCACCGGATCTTTGCTCGATGAAATCTCCAATGGCAGTGAGAAAGTGAACTTTGGCGAGGAGACCATCGGGGCCCGCGCCTACCTTCGCCGCTTCCTCTTTTCAGACGAACGAATCAACGAGCGCGTCGATCTCCTTTCGGGAGGGGAGCGGGCCCGCTTGATGCTGGCCAAGGTTCTCAAGACCGGGGGGAACCTCATCGTTCTCGATGAGCCCACCAACGATCTCGATCTCCCGTCGCTGCGGATGCTGGAAGAAGCCCTCGCGGCCTTTGGCGGAACGACCCTCGTGGTCTCGCACGATCGCTACTTCCTTGACCGCATTTGTGACCAGATCATCGCCTTCGAAGATGACGGAGTCAAAGTCATGCCCGGCAACTTTTCCTACTATCTTGAAAAACGTCAGGCCCGCGAAAACGCCGCCCGCGCCCAGGCCACCGCCGCCGCCCGTGATGCCGCCGCCCGCAAAAAAGCATCCGTCAAAGGAGGCAAGCCAAGGAAGCTCACCCTCGCCGAAGCCAAGGAACTTGAGACCATCGAAGATCGTGTCATGGAAGCGGACGAAGTCGTGACCGCGCTTCAAACAAAGCTCGCCAGCCCCGAAGTCCAAACCGACTACGAGCAGATTCCGGTCGTGATGGCCGAACTCGAGGCCGCCAAGAAAGAGGCCGACGAACTTCTCCACCGCTGGGAGTTTCTTGAAGAGCTCCGAGCCAAGACCCCGGGTTCTTAAATTTGAGCGTCTGCCAGAGCGGGGGGAAGTCCGAGGACGCCGTGACAACGCCCAAGGTCAAAACTCTAACGAAGGTTGCCAGCTTGAATTGATGGATCGTTTTCTTGGAAACGGCTGAACAGGATGCGGCGGGGAGTTTCGGGAGATCCGTCGATTCAAGGGCATCCTTCGAGAAGCTTCTGCGTCGCGCTGATGACGCACTTGACGTTGACCTTGGTCGCGATCCCTTTGACAGCGAGGGCAGCGGCATCGATGAGCATTCCGGCGGTTGTAAATTTCCACCTTCTGATCGTGCTTCATGCCCGAATCTCACCGAACTAACATCGGGTTTTCTAGCCAAAACACAGCGCTAATTCGGCCACCTCCCTCTTTGTTCTCCGCTTGGAATCAAGCCATGTTAAACTCCCCGCTTATGTGCCGATTCATTCCTCAGATTGATCTGGAGATCTGCGAGTTTTTGAACTTCCGCTTCTGTATTCGATCCCAGCCCTGCCCGCATTGTCAACGGACGAACTTCGTGAAAGCGCATGGTTACGTGCGAGCTTCCAAGGAGGCGGATCATCAACCCGCCTCCTCCATACGGGCGGTGCGTTTCATGTGCTCAGCTCGCAACGGTGATTCAGGATGCGGGAGGACTTTCTCCATCCACTGGGATCACCTTGTGCCGCGCTCCTCTTTGGAATCCGCCCCAGTCAGCCAGATCATCGAAACGCTCATTCCCCATTCTGAAAAGATGTCGCTCTCAGAAATCGTAAAGACCAAACAGTGGGGCTGCTCTCCCAGCACAGCCTATCGTTGGAGAAAACGCTTCTCCAGACACCTCACTGAAATTCGCTCTACCCTTTATCTCAAGAAGCCACCAGCCAAGGGGCAGGATACATCTTCGCCCGAAGACCTCACCTTGAAACACCTACAGGATGTTTTTCCGAAAGCATCATGTCTCGTCGCCGCCTTCCAGAGCACTTTTCAAAGAGTCTTCGACCAAGTGAATTCCACCAGATTTCCAAGCTGTTGTCGAGTCATTCAGACAGCTCTCAATCTGTTTCGAGCCGCAACACGAGATGAGAATCAATGGCCGATTTTCGAAACCAGGGTGTCGCCAATACCGGGGCCAAATGATCCCAAAAACCACTTTCAGACCTCACTAAACGACCTCGTTTTGGCGGGAGGGGGGAGCAAGTTGATTTCCCTCAAATTTGGGGGGATTGGGGAGCGGCATGGACTTGTTAGGTCGCGGTGGAGTCGTCGATGCGCACGCTGATTTGTTCCTTGCGGGTGAGGCGCAGGCGGAGGGGACGGCCGCTGCCGTCGGGTAGGGTCAAGCCGCTGATGTTGAGTTCCTCAAGGTGCCGCTCGACGATTCGGCGCAGTTTGGGCGGGTAGTTGACTTGCGGCACGAGGTGGACTTCGA
>Ga0209390_10001379_pt1 | contig 47355 bp, 33 predicted proteins | sample BON01_FD_187212 | JGI IMG/M metagenome (GOLD analysis project Ga0209390, IMG submission 187212) | Freshwater microbial communities from Lake Bonney liftoff mats and glacier meltwater in Antarctica - BON-01 (SPAdes) (version 2) | ecosystem: Environmental > Aquatic > Freshwater > Ice > Glacier...
CCACGAAACCCCGGCCTGCGCCGACGACAACCCGAACCGCCGACCAGCAGCTCTCGACCGAACCCGCCGCAGAACCGACTAAACCCGAAACCCCGACTCACTTTTTCTTCCTACACATATGCACTGCCTCTGGCAGTGCTGCACAAAACCCGTGAAACGGGAGACCCCAAACAGACCCATACCCATCGATGCTGTCGGTATGGAAGCTCCGGGTGGGAGCCGAGGACTACTACTTGGAGCAGGTCGCCAAGGGCCTCGACGACTACTACTCCGGTGCCGGCGAAACCCAAGGCGAGTGGATCGGGACGGCGTCGGGGGCGCTCGGTTTGGAGCACGACGTTGCCGGCGGCGAGCTGCGTGCGGTGCTCGCCGGGCTCGCTCCGGGCACCGGTCTGACGCCGAACAACACTCAGGTCCGCACGTTCAAGAATCGTGTTCCCGGTTTCGATCTGACCTTCTCGGCACCGAAATCGGTGTCGATTCTGTACGCCCTTGGTGATCCGCTCGTGCGTGCCCAGGTCGTCGAAGCAACCGATCTCGCTGTCGCTGAAGCGTTGGGCTGGCTTGAACGCGAAGCATGTTTCGTGCGACGCGGGTCCAACACCCACCCGGACAAGACGTCCGAGTTCGACAAGTGGGGCACCCGTCGACTCCCCGGTGCCGGGTTCATCGCGGCCCAGTTCCGGCATCGCACAAGCCGCCAAGGAGACCCGCAACTCCACTCCCACGTCCTGGTCGCGAACATGACCAAAGGCCCTGACGGCAAGTGGTCAGCGCTCGACGGACAAGCAATCTTCAAGTCCAAGATCGCGGCCGGAACCGTCTATCAGTCGGTGCTGCGCAACGAGTTGTCGCAGCGTCTTGGCGTCGAATGGACAGAGGTCCACAAGGGTCTGGCCGACATCATTGGAATCCCCGACAAGGTGCGCCGCCAGTTCTCCAAACGGCGCATCGAGATCGAAACCGAACTTGCCCGCACAGGCAAATCCGGTCCCGCGGCGGCTGCTGTTACGGCGCTCGACACGCGCACCGCGAAGCACGAGATCGACCAGGAAACCCTCGACGCCCTCTGGCTCGAAGAGGCAAACAGCATCGGCTACGGACCCGACGACATCAACCATCTGCTCGACTCAGCGAACCCGACGTCACGAGCCTTCGCGACCCACACCGCAGACGGTGTGCTCGCCAAAGACTCGATCATCTCGATCCAGACACACAACAAGTACCACGGCACGATCCTTCACGAACAGCTCACCATCGACCAGTTCGCGGACCGTATCGGCCACAAACTCCCCGAAACCGACGCCATCGTGAACCGGCTCGGTGTCCAGAACGCCGTTGCCGATCAGCTCGGCGGCACCGGCTCGGCCCGCCTGCTCGAGCGCCTCACCGATGCCGTGCTCGCACACCGTGAACTTGTCCCGCTGCCACAAGAGTCAGAGCACCACGTTGCATGGGAGCAACGCTGGACGACCCGCACACTCATCGACAAAGAAGCCGAACTCGCCTCCCTATTCACCCCCGACCCAGCAATGACGGCGGGTGTCGTCGACCCGACGCACGTCGAGCACTACATTGCCAACATCAACACCACGCTCGGCCAAGATCAGGCCGAAACCGTACGACGCCTCACCACCCAAGGCCTCGCCGTCGAAGCCGTCGTCGGCAAAGCAGGCACCGGCAAGACGTACACAATGAACGCCGTTCGCGAAGTCTTCGAGTCCGCTGGCTACAACGTCGTCGGTGCATGTCCGACCGGTCGAGCGGCACGAGAACTCTCCGAAGGAGCCGGTATCGACGCCGTCACGATCCAACGACTCAAGGTCAACGACCTCAACGACCGATCCGTTGTAGTGCTCGACGAAGCAGGCATGATCGGCACGTTCAACTTCCACCACGTCATCACCAACGCCCGCCGCGCCGGAGCGAAAGTGATCGTCGTGGGCGACCACCACCAACTCCCCGAGATCGAAGCGGGCGGCTCATTTGCCGCCCTACTGCGAGCGGTCCAAGACCAGCGCTGCGAACTCACGATCAACCGTCGCCAACGCCACGAATGGGAACACCCCGCCCTCGACCACCTCCGCAACGGCGACATCCAGGCGTTCTGGCAGGCCTATCTCGACCACGGCCGAGTCGTGCTCGCCGACGACCAAGCCGAAGTCCAAGGACGCGCGGTAGCTGACTGGTTCGCTGCGTTCGAGTCCGGCTCGAACGCTCACATGCTCGCCGGCACCGTTGCCGAAGCGAAGCTCTTGAACGACGTCGCACGCGGTTTCGTCGCACGCACCGGACGCCTCACCGGAGATACCTACGACATTGCCGGCAAGAACTACCAGCGCGGCGACCGAGTGCTGTTGACAAAGAACATGCCGGGACAACTCGACCTCGACACCCGCAGCAAAGTGCGTGTCGACAACGGAATGATCGGCACGATCACCAACATCGATCACACCAAGCACGAGATCGACGTGCAACTCACCAGCGGCCGCAACATTCGGCTGGGACGCCAGTACGTCACCGAAGGCCACCTCACCCACGGCTACGCCACCACCTTCCACAAAGCCCAAGGACTCACCTGCGACGACGTGTTCGTCGTTGGACCACGCGGCATGTACCGAGAATCCGGCTACGTCGCGCTGTCGCGAGCGAAGAACGAAGCACACCTTTACGCCACCTCCAAAGAAGCAGCTGTCATTGGAGAACAGCCCCACACGACCGGAATCCCGCTGCCCACGGAGAACGTCGGTGACGCACAGTCCGACGTCGTCGCCACGCTCAATCTGTCGATGGCCAAACAGTTCGCCACAGCCCATCAACCGCACCTCGCCGTCATCTCCGACATCGCCCACAACTTCACGATCGGAAACCTCGAATCGCGCCAGGCCTACATCAACCGCATCGCCGCCCAGCTCCGCAAAGACGGCCACACCAACCCGTCACGAGCCATCAAACAACACGCAGACGCCACCATCCACCGCTCCCTCATGCACGTCGCAGGACGCGTCAACGCCCTCGACCGCGACAACATCGGCATCGTCACCCACCTCATCGACTCCGTCGGTCAAGCCAACGTACGGTTCACCAGCAGCGACGGAGAACGCACCTACACCAAGGTCATGGACTGGCAGAACCTGCGCCCCGTCGACTCCCCACCCCCTGGCGAGATCACTCCTGCAGCAGCCCAATACCTCGGCGAACTCGACCAGATCCTCACCGCCGAACTCGAAAACTGGAAACAAGCCCTCGACACACACGGCATCGACGTGTCCGACTTCGAGATGATCCCCGCCGCCCTCGACCAACGCCGCACACAACTCGTCTACCAGCTCCGAGCCACCCCACCGGCCTGGCTTCGCTACTGGGTCGGGGACCGCCCGAACGACCCGACAGGCACCGTTGTCTACGACGATCACCTCACCAAACTCGCCCAATGGCGCGACACTCAACACCTCGACGACACGACCCCCGGCTACGGGCCCGCACCCGTCGACCCCGCCCTTCGCGACCAGTGGGAACGGCTCCTCGACGACGCGTTGACCGCTCGAACATGGCTCGCGAACCACCAGCCAGACCTCGCCGTCGAGACACACAACCCGATCGACCTGCTCGACGCCCGCAACCGAATCATCGAACTCGAAGCACTCTTCGACGCCGCACCATCCGACACCCGACGCATAGTCAACGACCTCACCGGCAACACCACCATGACCGTCCAAGACCGCCTCGAAGCACTCGCACTCGCCCAGAAAGGCCTGACCGAACGCGCCGACTGGATCCTCGAACACTGGCCCAACGTCGTCGAATACCTCGACCTCCAAGACCTCACCATCGACGCCGGACCGCTCGATCACTGGCCCACACCGCTCCCCGCTCCAGCCCAAAACCTCTACAACCAGGTCGCCGTAACCAGCACCGACACACCACAACAACGCACCCTGCACGAACTCGACCAGGCGCTCATCGACGCAAGCCCGGCCCGCAAAGCCGACATCGCTCGACACCAACGCGACCAGATCCACGACGCCATCAACACGCTGCGAGCCGACACCGACCCGACAGGCCACGCCCTACGGAACGAACAACTCACACGGCTCATCCACCGCCGAGACGAACTCAGCAACGACATCGAAACCCTCGACGCGTTACGCCGCCTCGACGGATGGAACCCGCGACCAGACCCACAACTCGTCAGCGCCATCAACCAACGCACCAACCACCTCGCCCACCAAGCAATCACCACCCACCAACACTGGGTCGCACACGCGATCCGCCAAGCCCACAATGCCAATCCATCCATCGCCATCGACGAAGCACGACAACTCATCCTCGACATCGCCAGCTACCGAGAACGGGCCAACCACACAGGACCGGAACCCATCGGCACGGCTCCCGCTGACGGGCCCCTGATGACAGCGCACCAAGCAATCGAGATCAGACTCGACGCCACACCAGCCATGACCTTCTCGGCAAACATAGCGTTTGACTGAACGCATAAATCGGCGCCTCCCCGGCGCGATTCAGGCGGCCGCCGCTGAGCGATATCGAGTACGTTGCGGTGGGCATCCCTGTCGGATCACGAGCGGGTTGAGGTGGCCTCCGACGATGTCGCTATAGGCGCCTCCGACCTGGTGATTCGGGTGCCTTCCGGCGCGTCGTTGAGTAGGCGGTAGGGGACACCTCGCCGTGGCCTCGATCCGGCGTTCAGGGACATGGGCCAGCCGCTCAGTCGGCGTCGACGCCGAACCACGCTGCGTCGTGTTGCTGGAGTCCGGCCCGCTTCGCTCTCGTCACAGATCGTGTGTCGTACCGTGGTGCGCGAGGCTGGGCGCGTGGAACTCAACGAGATTCTCCTAGCGTTCGACCGTACAGAGGTGAACCTGGACCGACTTGAGGCGGTCTGGAAGCGAGCACGGGCCCTGCTCCCTGAAGGTCCCGAGCTCGGAGGGAACGCTGAATACGACGACCTCGTCCGGTCATACAATGATCTCGCAGTCGCAGTACCGGCGGTTGACGGGCACCGCCTGCCGACAACACTTCCGGACTACGAAGACGTTGGGCACCAGTTTCTTGAGTACGCGGAGTTCGGTGAGCTTCCCCGATCCGTGTGGCAAGACATCGACGAACCTGAACGGGCGATCGCCGACTACCGTTTCCACTTCAATCGGGCTCGCCGACGGGCGGTTCGGTCCCGGCTGAGCGGACTAACCGACCAGGTCGCAGCTGACCTCGAGAACATCACAGCCTTCATTGACAAGAGCAATCCCCCTAGCAACGAGACGCTGCAGGACGAGGCAGCCGGCCGCGTAGTCGAGGCAATCGTTGAGATCGAACGACTGATCGGGAACGCGGTGGAGCGCACCGGACGTTGGTCAGACCTGCATCGCCATATCCACTTCGGCCAGCCCCACGACTGGACCGACATCGCTCTGACGGACTGGCCATCGGTCCTCGATGATATCCAGGCCGCAGGTTTCGCTGACACGGAGCCCCTTCCCCTGGCCAGCGAGATCAGTGATCTAGGCGAAGCTGCCTCGCATAAACTCTTTGGTTCCGCAACGACGGCACTTCAGTGGAACGAGATCGATGACGACGGATTCGAGAGGCTCCTCTTTGACCTGTTGAGCTCGTTCGATGAGCACTACAACGTCAAATGGCTGATGAAGACGAGGGCACCGGACCGCGGGCGCGATTTGTCTCTGGAGCGGATCCTGCACACTCCGACCGGAGAGAGCCGGGCGGAGCGCGTTCTTGTTCAGGCGAAGCATTGGCGTTCCAAGTCGATCCGAGATTCCGACGTCTCTGCCCTCGTGGTCAAGGCCGAGACGTGGACGCCAACATTCCATGCGGTGATCATGGCGACATCAGGGCGATTCACCTCCGGCGCCGTCACGTGGTCCGATACTCGTGCGTCAAGCGGTCGGAGGCCCGACGTTGAGCTTTGGAGCGAAGCCGACCTCGAGCGACTGCTGTCTCGGTTCCCATCGATCGCGGCAGCACACGGTCTCCGATAGACCCTGGCCACAAGCGCTGCTGACTTGCAGTCACCGGACATGGTCAAGTTCCAGCCGTTGTAGGACGCCGCCATCGTCGTGCTTGCTTGGACCTTTCCCGAATGACGGTCGCACACAAACGAATACGCCCTCAAAATGCCGCTCGGCCCCGGCAGCCGAACCGGCGGTAGGTGGCACCTCAGGAACGTCCGCCAGTAGGCGATCAGGGACACTCCGCCGTGGCCTCGATCCGCAGTTCGGGGGCAGGGTCGGTTCTGCCGTGATGACATAGGACCATGGAACAATGGCTGCGACGCCTACGCCATTTGAGTCAGCTCTTGATCGCTATCGAATCAGGCCGGGCACTGTCTACTTCCCGTGACCTGATGGATGGCTCCACAAGCTCTCGACGGCTGGGGTTTGGTCACATCCATCAAGGCTCGACCTGCGCGGGCCGGGCGTTCTGCGCTCCCAGGATGGCCGTCCCGCCGGGAACGACGCTCCCGGTCAGCGGTGATCTACAGTCCACAGCATCGTCGTGGGAATTCAGGGAGAAAATCGGGCATATGAACAGCTGGGACTTGGCAGGAATCCAGCGGTCACTGTGGGCGGCGGTCGATGGCCGATGACCGAAGCTGTGGAAATTCATCTAGTGAAGTGGTACTTCTCCCAGCCACATCTGATGGGGACGCCATGGAATCGACGGGCCGCGATGGCGGTTCTCCGGCTCCAGTTCGGGAGTTCCTCGCGAGCCAGTATCGGTTGGAGTCGACCCCGGAGCAGCGCGGCGTGACGGATGGGGCGGCCTCAAAGGACAAGGCACTCGCCGAGTCCCTGCTCACCCGATGGAACTGGGGAAACGGAGAGTCCAAGAGCGAGCTCGAACGCGAAGTATGGGAAGACGGAAGCTCGCATGGCCGGCGCTTCGATCGATTCATCTTCCGTGAACTGGGCGTCAACACGAAAAAGACCGCCAAAAGCACCACACAAATCGAAGAGCTAGAGCGGCAGGTCCGATCGCTCGGGGCCCACCCAGTCACGCGCGTCGCTAGCGATTGGGAGTTGCATCTCGCGCACAGCCGGAAGTCGATGCTGACTGCATTGCGGCTCTGGAACGACCCGACGGCGAGTTCTCGGACAGGTGCATTCTCACTACTTCTGGTCACGGCGTGGAACGCACTGGCGCTCGCTCGCCTGCAGCGTGATAGCCGTGAATGGCGGAAGCTCGATGGAGGTGGCGAGCCTGTTCTGGTCAATGGAGTACCCCAGGCCATCGACACTCGCGACGCTATCGACCTGGCCTTTCCAGGAGATGGGTCACTTGGACTTAGGGAAAACCTTCGGCTCTGGATCGACCTCCGCAACGCTGTCGCCCATCGCTACATGCCGGCCCTAGATCAGTCCATCATTCCTGAAGCGCAGGCCGTCGTCCTGAACTACGAGAACGTCGTGGTCGACACCTTCGGTTCTGAGTACGCGCTCGAAGAGAACCTGTCTGTTCCACTCCAATTGTCCGGGTTTCGCGACCCCGGCGTGCTTGCCTCACGGAAGAAGTTGCTCGCGGCACTGCCACTCGATGTGCAAGCACTGCTGTCTCGCACCGAGAGCGAACTGCCCGAGCTGCTCAGCGATCCGACATACCGACTCCGAATCGCCTTTATTCCAGTGGCGATGGCCTCAGGCAACGCAGCCGATGCGGTTGCCTACTTTGTGAAGCCCGGCGAAGTGCCCGGAGAGCTAGACGAAGCCCTCAGCCAGGTCGTGGTGATCTCAAAGACGCTCGTCGACAAATGCGTGCACGGCGGGCGAAAGGCCACCAAGGTGATCGCAGCCGCGATCCCATTCAAATTGACGGAGGCCGATCACAAGAAAATTGGTCAGACGCTTGGCGTTCGTGTTGCGGACGGTAAGCCGGATCGAACTCTGAAGCCTGAGTATGCAAAATACGTCGGCGCAGCAAAGATCTATACGTATTCGGACGGCTGGATCGACCTCGTGATCGAGGAACTCTCAGACGTAAATCGGTTCGAAACCCTTGTTGGACACTCAGCGCGCCCGAAGTAGACGGTGCTCGCTGAGCGCCGCCAGCGGCGATTGGTTCAGACCGTGAACGGGCCATCCGAACGATGTGGACTCCAGTTGAAAGAGACACCGACGGGTCACCCTCAACTCCATGGTGTCAAGGGCCGGTTCGATCTGCCCGTAGATGGCCACCGACGGATGCCCACATACGGCCAGTTCGTCACACAGAGTGAGGTCATCTCGTTCCGGCTTCTCTGGCGTCGACTGGCCGGATCACGAGTGAGTCGAGGTGCCCTCGGGCGACGTCGATACAAGCGACTCCGGCCCGGCGGCAAGTCACGTTCGGCAGCCAGGATCTAGGGATGTCGTTATGGGTCGGTTTCCGCGATCGGAAGTGCCGGTCTCGAGCGGTGTGGGTCGCGTCGGAGGCCTGTGGATATGCGTGGGGCTAGACCATCCCAGGCAGCACTGGTCGAATTCAGGCGACGTGTGGTTCTGTCAGAATGGCGCTCGTGAATCCCGAAACCATCGCCGGAATTGTTGCTGCAGGAGCAACCGTGATCGGTGGTTTGCTCGCTCTCACTCGCGAGATCACCGCACGTCGCAGCCGAAGATCGACAATTCTGCAGGAGATCGAAATTCTCAATGCACTGCCCGAAAACAGCGCATCGCGGGCAGTGCTCCAAGAACACATCGACCGCTCGATCGAAAACCTCATCACTCTGGAAGAGACATCACGTCGGGGCTGGACTGGCATTGTGCTGGCTCTAATCTTCACTGTCGGAGGAACTGCAGCTGCGTACGGCGCTGTAGGCGGCCGTTGGTGGCTCTGGCCATTCGCGGCGTTCTTACTCACCTTCGGCCTCGTCGGCGTCTCAATCGACTGGCCGAAGGTCCCACGAGACGACCGGGGCCGAAGACTGAAACCCGACTGACAGAGGACGTGATTCAGGCGTTCAGCTTTGAACCTTGATGGTGCTGGTGATCGTGGTTCTGAGCGCGTCGGTGTAAGGAAGATGTGTAGTTATCTAGAGTCCGTCTTTGGCACTGGGCTGTGACCTGGGGGTCTGCGTCGTGGACATGTCCATGACGCAGATGAAGCCGTGCCGAGCGTCGGGGCTGAACGAGCGGACAGGCCGAGGGCGTGTGCTGTCCGTCGAGCACCGCCCGCAGGGACATGCTCGATGACCGCCTGGCCTGACGCCAGTGAAGGTCTGGGCGCAATCGGAATCCAGCGGACCCTTCGGGACGTAGGACGTGTCACGAGGGCCGCTTAGCCGTGAGTGACTCACCCGCAAGCGGGCTTGGAATGGTGTGACCAGCTACATCGTCTACGTCGAGGACACGCTCCAGATAACGCGTCCAGGACGCAGCCAAAGTCTCCGTCGACTACGTCGTGGACACCCCAAATCGGACTAGAGATACGTGCCGGTCAGGGGCACGCAAAACAACGCCGATTTGGACCGCTCCAGACCGCACAGTGCGGCATCTTCCGCACCCCACGGCGCTCATATTGTCGACACCCGAGAGCGATGACGACTGCTTGGGACTAGTTGCCTTCTTGCCAGTCCACGAACGCTTCGGAGAGCGCTCGCGCGACCGTGAGGTCCGGGCGAGGGCCGGCACGGAGATCCTCGACGGCGCCGATCAGTTCGAGCAGCGACGCTGCCAAAGGGTCGTGATGTTCGGTCGTCGTGAACGGTAGGGAGTCGTGGTGTTCTGCTGAGGCTGTGGCGCTCCACTCGTCGATGGCGTCGACGAATGCGTTGCTGAACGTGACGTTGTCGTCGGACCAGTAGATCGTCGAGACGAAGCGGTCGATGGCTGCGAGATCGGGATCGGCAATGTCGGTCATGGGGCTGACGGCTCGGTTGCCAAAGGTGCGGCGGTGTCGGCGCTGCGCCACGAGTCGAGGATTGCCAGCATGGGGTCAGCCGGTTCGGGAGTGTCGACGACTGTCGGAGGGAGCATCGCTGGGTGAGCGTAGCTCTCCCAGCCCCCCTCGATTCCGGGCCACTCCTCTCTCAGGTCGCGCATGGCTTTGGCACCGTCCCCTTCGTTCATGGCGACGGCGACGGCGAGCGCGACGCTGGGATCGGCGTCGACGGAGGCGAGCACACGGACGACTTCTGGCGATGACACTTCCAACGTCTTGGCCATCTCGATCACCGTTGTCGGGGTCGGCTTGCCGAGGGCGACACGACGGAGCACCTTCATGGACTGCAGCCGTTCCCCGCGTGCGATGTCGACAGGTGGTTCTACGTCCGGCGCGACCCGTAGTTCGGGCGGAGTGATCTCGTGAATTGCTGCGGCCACCTCTTCTGGCGGGTACATCGTGGGTGATTCTTCGTCACCGGTGGGGGTCAACAGCGCAGCGTCGACCTGGTCGATGTCGCGGCCGAAACGAGTGAGGATCCGGGCTGCCTGCAGTGCTGATTGGCCTGAGTCGGCGAGGATGGTGGCGACCTCAGCGGAGTGGTCGACCCGATAGATGTGCTTGACCAGTTCTTGTGCCTGGGCCTCGTCGAGTTCGCCCCGCAGCGCGGTGAGGAAGTCCTTGTCGCTGCTGTCGATCCGCTCGAACGCGGACGGTGCGGGTACGGGATCGCCGAACAGGTCCCACTGCTCCGTTACCGGCTCGGGCGATTCGGGTGCCACGGCTGGCGTCGAGGTCGTTGCTCCGGGAAGCTCGATCACGTTCGTTGCCGAGTCGGCCAAAGCGTGGTCGTTGATGTCGACGGTCAGCTTCACGCCGAGTTCGTGTTCGAGCGTGTCGACCAACTTCTTGGTGGTTTCCAGCACCTGCATTGCGGTCTGTTCGATCAATGCCGGGTCGCCTCGGGACCATCCGGTGATGTACGGCACCGAGTAGCCCTGTGAGTCCAGCCCGATGGTCTGGCCAAGCAGGTAGGCGACCGATTCGGCTTCGACCTCGCGCATGTCTCGGGTCAAACCACCGAGCCTTCGTTCGTGGTGATCGAGTTGCACGTGCGCCCATTCGTGCAGCAGCGTCTTGACTTGTTGCGGCCCTTCCAGCGTGGAGGAGATCCGTACCTTGGCGGCGTTGTAGTCGGTGTAGCCGTTCCACGACTCGGTCGGTGTAGGAGTCTGGAAGTCGACGTCGAACCCATTGTCCTCGAGGTGGTCTTTCACGGCCGAGAACACGTCTTGCCACCGGTTCTCGCCGGTCAGCAGGATCGGGGTCGCGGCGTCTTGGCCGAGGTCGGGTCTGGCGACGAGTTGGCCTTGGTGGAATACCTTGACTGTGCGGAAGCCGCGCAGGAAGTGTTTGGTCACTTCGTCGCCGGTCGTCTCGTCGACCGTCTTTGCTGATCCCTTCATCGGCGCCAGGATCCGCAGGCCGCTTTCGCCTTTCGCGACTTGGCAGGTGCCGCCATCGGTGGAGGGGATCCGCTGCCAGGTGCGGTAGCCGGCGACGTTGCCCTGTGCGCCTTGCAGTGCGAGCAACATCTGGTTCTGGGGCGAGTAGCGGTGGAACGTTCGTGCGGTCGACAGGTACTTCAGCCAGTCGTCGCTCGACGCCAGATTCGCCAGTTTGTCTTGGAGCGCTGTGTGGAGCTCCTCGACCGCTTTGCCGTGGTCGACACGGGGGGAACGGCTCATGTTGAAACCTCGTTGTCGTTCAGGTCATAGATGACTGGTTTTGGTTTGTCCGGCTTGCTGGTCACTGGGATCGAGTCCTCGAACGGCAGCGAGTCCGGTGGTGTTGGTGGCTCAGGGATCGGTGCGGGTTCAGGACGGCGCAGCGCGCTGTTGCGGCGCCGTTGTTTCGTGGGGAGCCAGGGACCGGACCCTTCCGGTTTGGACCGGAACGACGGTGGCGAAGGCACCATTGCTTTGAGCGTCTTGTTGCGCCACCACTCGCGCCCGTAGATGTGAGCGGGCGGCATGTTCGAGTGGATCAGCAGCGCCGAGCCGTATTCGGGGAGCCGGGCGAGGAAGTACGGGACCATCGCCTCGTTGTTCTTCTGTCCGCTGATCGACCGCCGGCCGGATCCCGATCCGACGTCGTTCGACCACGATCGACGCTCGATCTCTTCGTCGCCGACGATCTTGGACACGTACCCCAACGTCGAGTCGTCCGACGCTCCAGGAAAGAACAGTTTCGTTGCGTGGTTGGTGAGCAACGTGTCGGCACGTTTGCCGTACGCCTCGTGGATCTGGGCGTACGACTGCCAGATCGTCACCAGTTGGATACCGATGCCGGCACAGGTCGACGACACCTCGGGAAGCCAGTCGAGAGGCATGTTGCCGGCTTCGTCAATGAGCATGAGGAGCGGTGCGGGCAGCCGATCGCCGCGCATCTCCCACTCGTACGCCTGGCTCTTGAGATCCGACAGCAGACCAGCGAGCACCGGGGCGAGGCGCTGGTAGTCGTCGAGCGACACGAGTAGATACAAGGTGTTGGCCTGGTCGCCCTCGACGCCGGTGTCCATCAGCCAGTCGAGGTCGATCCATTCGCCGTCACCGTCGATGTCGGTCGCTGCGATGACGTTCGGGTCGAGCCACGGATCGCACACCGTTTGTGCCGTCGCGTACACCGACGCGATCAGCTTCTGATCCGGCTTCTTCCAGATCGCGTTGAGATGGCGGATGGCTGCTGCAGCGGCGTCTCGGGACTCGGGATTGGACAGCGCGGCGCGAAGGATCTCCTCGGGCGGGCACCCGGTTTCGGACTCGGGCATTGCCATGTCGAACACCCACTCGGCGACGTCTTTCATCGACGGCTTTCGGCTCAGAGCCGACGAGCCGAGCAGGCCGGTGAACAACAACTTGCCCTGCGTCGACCAGAAGTCCATCCCGCCCTCGACGCCGGCTTGGGGTGTCCACGCCGCCATTGCCTCTCCGGCCTTCTTCGCACCCGACGGGGTGTGCGCCATTCGCAGCGGCGACCACTTACCGACCTCTGCACCGGTGACAGTCACGTGAGAACTCGACGTCGCCAGAAAGCCGCCAGGATCGAACACTCGGACCTCACCCAGCGATCGCCGTTGCTCGATCGTGATGTCCATCAAGTCGCGTTTGACCGACAGCACGATGGCGGGCCCGTCCCACTGCAACAGACCCGGAATCGCGCACTGCGATGTCTTGCCGCAGCGAGTCGGTCCGGTGATCGCGATCGACGTCACGTCACCCTGCTGGCCGCTGCGCAACTCACCCGTCGCCTTCGCCCACAACCACTTGAGACCGCGCGGGTCAGGCCCAGCCCAACGACGGTTCTCCGTCGCCAGAAGACGGCCTCCCCACGTACCGAAAATGAATCGGCCGGGTGACGCTCCCGACACCATCAAAGGGCGGATCTCGCGTTTCTTCGCGAAACGTGCATGAGCGTCGACACCGAGGCGTCGACGTGCCGGTGACAGTGCCATCCAGATCCGTCGACCGATCAACAACATGGCAACGAGAGCGACGGCGATGAGTGCTGTAGAGAGCCAATAGACGACCGGTCCAGGCAGCAATTCCGACACCTCGTCCGGCCACGCCGCGCCCGGTCGAACAGGGTCAGTGACGAGGTCCGGAATCGCTCCGAACGAGTCGCCTAACCCGGCGCCGATGAGCCCGTGTCCGGATACCGCGGCGGCGAGCGCAGCGCCCGCCCACACGATCCCACCGATCGCTGCAGCACCCACCATGACGGCGATCAGGATCTGCTCGAGCGGCGACATTTGTCCGTCTGATGGGGACGTGGCTGGCATGGACACCACTCAGCACGAGGCGCCTCCCGGATCTCTCCCGATTCCGTGACCCGCCCCGACATTTCTTTGGGGCGGCCTCCTCGCCCGGTGCCCTACACCAGGTCAGCGGGCCTGCAACCCGACATGGAAGAGGGTCGGACATCTTTGTCCGGACCGGCGCTCCCAGAACCGAATCCCGACCACTTTCTTTGGGCGGGCGTCTCCCGAATGTCTCCCATTTCGCGTTTCTGGGTCTCCCATTTTTTGTGTTTCCCCAGCTCACAGGCACCCCAGGTCAGAAACGCTGCTCTCGACGGCAAGCGCTGCCACGCGGCCGGATCGGGACGGATCCGGGAGGCCACAAGCAGAAAGTGAATGTCGACCAACCAACGAGAGACAGAGGTCGACACCATGACCACCACCCGCATCATCAGCGAACTCCACCGGGAACTCGAACGCTGCTGCTCCCCTCGCCGCCAAGCACGAATCACCGAACGATGGGCCCTCACCGAACCCGACCTGGCCGATCTCACGATCGGCGACATCCTCACTCTCGCTGGCGTTCCCACCGCTGCGCAGAACCCACCGCTGAGGTCGCTGCTGCGTCTCCACCAGGCCGGTGACCCTGATGCCGGCACCGTCCTCATGGCCGCTGCCGTACCGATGCTGAAGCGCATCGCAGCGATCCGCAAACCCCAAGGATTTAGCCAGGTGACCGCTGCTGAACTCGACAACCTGTGGGGAGCCTTCGCTCACCTCATTGCAACCATTGATCCCGACGTCGAGCTTCGCCCAGCACCCTCGCAAGAGGAGCGACCAATGATCGCTCACGTCGGCCCGCGCGTCGGCACAAGCCACGACATCATCGACCCCGACGAACGGCGTCATCGACGTCGCAATCGTCAATGCCGAGAGATCGCGCTGCAGTCCAACGACACCCACAGGGACGACTGCTCGGCGCTCTTCACGGACCACAAAACCAACGTGGCCGACACCGCCATCGCGGCGATCGAACTCGACAGAATCATCGAGGTCTTCCACTCCGGAATGATCAGCGACACACGCTGGCGCGCACTCATCGAGCACCGCCTCGACCGCACCCCACCGGCCGCAGGAACGAGCGCCGTTGGACGCCGACTCCGAGCCATGCGCGCCGCCCAGCAACTCTCAGAACTGGTCGGCCATGCGGCCTGACAATCGCATCATCATCATGTGGGGTTCCAAAGGCGGAGCCGGGACAAGCGTCACCGCCGCAGCTGCCGCACTGCACGAAACCAAACAAGTCCTCGTCGTCGACCTCGACGGCGACACCGCACCAATTCTCGGAATCGAACGGTCACGGAACCGGCTCGGATCCAACGACTGGCTCGCGGACCGAAACGTCGAACCAGCTCGTCTCACCGAACTCATCGACGACGTCGACGACACCACCAGAGTCCTACCAGCCGGCATGGCCGGAGACATCCGATACGCCGACCCCCACCGCGTCGAACAGCTCGCAGGATGGATCTCCGAACAACCCGGCATCGTCATCGTCGACGCTGGCACTGGACCACCGCCACAAGCACTCATCGACATCGCCGACCGCAACATCATGGTCACCCGCGCCGACTACCTCGCCCTGACGAACCCGGAAATCACCGCAGCGCGACCTGACGAAATCGTTCTCGTCAACGAACCCGGCAGAGCAATCACCAAACGCGACATCGAACTCACGATGAAGGCCCCTGTCAACACCGTCATCGACCTCGACCCCGTCGTCGCCCGCAGCGTCGACGCAGGAATGTTCCTCGGCAACCGCGGACTCCAACGAGCCACCAGCGACCTCATCAACCCCAACATCACACCCGACCGACTCCGCGAACCAGAGATCGACTACGGGATGCGCTGGACCTCGAACACCACCGACGGATCCTTCCGAATCAGCTACAACCCCGGCACCCACCAACTCACCGCCACCAACAACGTCACACACAGCACCCAACCCCTCGGCCGCTACGACGACATCGCATCAGTCGACCGCGCCCTCGAAGGATGGGCCGACAAACACAACGACGGAGGCGGCCTCGACTGGCTCGAAGAACAAGTCGGCGTCGACGCACCCGACTTCGACGGACCATCAGACCTGGCGGGTGTTCCAACGGCTCACGCCGCACCCTCGCCACCGCCGCCGACCCGCGAACTAGGAATCAGCCTCGCCTGACTGCGGCACTGCGTGGCGAGCTTGAGACGCGCATGAAACCCATTGCCGATGAGCCAATTTTCGTCACACGTTTCAACTCCCACGCCGATCGCACGGGCGGCGCCGCTTCCTGCTGGCCCACACACCGACCTGGGACTGGACCGAACGGGGAACGCTGGAAGTACCGAGCCCATCGACTCGCTCTCACGCTTGCCGAGCCACCAGAACGACAAGGGCTGTACGCGCTCCACGGATGCAACGAACGAATGTGTTGTAACCCCACCCCTGGTGCCGGACACCTCTACTGGGGAACCGCTGCCGACAACGCCGCACACCGCGACCGCCCCGACCGCCGTTGGTAACTCCGGCACCGTCACGAGACGTTGCGCAGTGCCACCCAACGCCTCGTGACACCATCGGCTGCCAGCGAGGCTGCGAGTAGTTTGAGCGACGTGGCCAAACACGAACTGAGCGACCTCACCGACCACGAGTTCCTCGAGCACGTCCGAACAGCGGAACGATCCATGACTCCACGAGTCTTGGTCGAGATAGAGCGGCGCGGCCCCCAGATACTGGATTCGGATCCGGAGCTTCGCGAACGATGGGCGGCAAAGACAGCGCAGTTCAACGAAGTGATCAAAAGCGTCACCGACTCAATCAAGCCGCTCTCCGACTGGGTTGCCCCATTACAGCCCATTGAGCGGTACTCGGTGGATCTCCCGACACTGGATGTGAAGCTCCTCGGTGACCCCTCACACGGCGTGCTCAACGCCGTCCGTGATCTCCACACGGTGATGGAGCAGACGATTAAGCCGTTGCAGGACACCGCTGACGCGCAAGCCGTCCGCCTCGAGCAAGCCGAGCACGCTCAGAAGACAGGCCAACGAGTCGCTGCGATCTCGATTGGGATCGCACTGGCCTCGGTGATGATCGCCGTTATCGCGCTGGTCGTGAAGAACGGATAGTGCGGCCACAGTTCCAATGGGTTAGTCGGAACGACCGCCAGAGATCACACCGAGTCGGCCGGTCACGGCAACGATGCCTTCGAGGTGGGCGGTCTCGGCAACCAGCAGCTACAACTCGAGGCCGCCGGCGGCATCGGGCGATGGTGGCGGTAGGTCGAACAGCGCCTCATGGTCCGCGTCCGGACCGACCGCGGCGCCCAACGTTGGACCAGAAGTGATCGGACCTGGACCGGAGGGATCAGGGACCGGCACGGGATCCGGACCCTCGCCGACATCGGGCCCGTCGTGTCCGTCGTGCTCAAGTGCGGCCATTTCGACCTCGAGGTCAGCAATCTGTGTGGCAAGGCGCTCGATTTCCGCTGATTGGGAGAACTCGTGACCCAACAGAGCACGTGCCCTCACGGCCTGCTCGGTGAGGCTTTCGATGTGCGAACGCAGGTCACTCAACTCGGGTCCTACCCGTTCGAGGTGGCGTTCAGCGCGGATGACGATGCCGTGCGGTGACGCGTCGAACAGTTCGCGGGTCGAGTAGCCGATCGTGCTGCCGGCGATGTTGTTGATGACGCCGGGAACCCCGAACTCGAAACCGGTGTGCTCGCCGTAGTCGCGACATCGGCCTTGCATCGCGAGTCCGCCGATCGTTCCGATCGGCGCCCAGTCGTCTGTCCCACGCAGGCCGCGCAGCGTGTCGCGCAGGCTCTCGCCGGCATCTGGACGGTCGGTGAACCGGCGCCCTGAGGGCGAGGTGTACTCGAACCGGTCGCCTCTCGTGTTCACCCTGTCTCGTTCAACACGTGCGAGACCGTCAATGCGCCGCGCCGTCGTCTCGAGCTGCCGCTCGACACTCGAGATGCGCCCGGGAAGCTGACGTTGCGTCTTGTGATGGTTGGCGGCGAGCCGAGCCACCCGGGCGTGTCCGGCAACCCGTTCGGCGTGCTCTTGTATCAACGGGTTGCCGGTCGAGATCGCCTTCAGTTCCGCATAGGACAGAGTGACTTCGGAGTCGAGGTCGTCGATCGACCGGACGGTTGGATCGATCGTTCCCGACGAAGTCACCTGCGCGATGAATCGAGATTTACGTTCCAGCGTTTGATACATATACGGATCGAACGAGCCCTCAGTGACGTAACGGATCGTGTGGACATGGTCGTTCTGGTTGCCCTGGCGGATCGCGCGGCCTTCGCGTTGCTCGATGTCGGAGGGACGCCATGGAGCGTCGACATGGTGCAGTGCAACGAGGCGGTCCTGGAAGTTGGTGCCGACACCGATCTTTTCGGTCGACCCGACGACGACATCGACATCGCCGTTGCGACACGCAGCAAACAACCGCTCCTTGGCTTTGTCGTCGCCGGCGTCGTGAATGAACCGCACCCGTGACGGCTCGATGCCTCGCTCGACGAGCCGGTCACGCAGCTCGTTGTAGACATCCCAATCACGGTCCTTGGACGGGGTGCCCTTATCCGCGAACACGACCTGCAGAGCGCCAAGCGAATCAGACGTGCCGCCGGTCGAATCCAGGTAGACGTTGTCGCGGTACTGCTCCCACAGCGTGGCGACCTTGTCGGCCACGAAATCGATCTTGCCGGTACCTGCAGGTTGCTCGCGTCCGATCAAACGCAGATCAAGCGATCCGAGCCGGCCGTCGTTGCAGACCACCAACATGTTGTCCTCGCGGAGAGCATCTTTGGTCTTGGGTCCGCTACGGATCTTGTCGGCCCGTTCGCCCAACTCGGCGATCAGCTGATCGAGTTGCGCTGTGCCAGGCACGAGCACGATCTCGGGTCCGCCGTCGGCCAGGTCGGGGACCTTGATCCCAGCGAGTGCGTCGTCGTCGAGGAAGTCTGCGAATGACTGGAACAGGGTGAGCAGTTCGGGAATGTTGTCGAAGCTGGCGAGGCGGGTGTTGATCCTGAACCTGCCGCCCTCGGGTGACAGCTCCATCTTGGTGACCGAACGAGCAAACGTGCCAGCCCACGAATCGAACGACTGCATATCCAACTCGGCAAGCAGATCCGGCACCAGCATCCGCTTGAGCACCCACATTTCAGCGAGGGTGTTTGTGATCGGTGTCCCCGACGCGAACGTTGCCACCTTGGGCCCGTACTGGGTCCTGAGCCAGTCCAGTTTGACCAGCATGTCGGTCGCCTGCTGCGACACGCTGCCGGTCGCTCCGGGCAGCGACGTCGGATACTTCACACCCTTGTAAGAGTGTGATTCGTCGACCATCAGATAGTCGACGCCGAGCGATTCGAAGGTGATGTTGTCGGCGTCGACCTCGATGCTCAACAGCTTCGACAGAGCGGTGTTGAGCCGTGCTTTGGACTTCTCGATCTCTTTGGCGGCCTTGTTGTGGCCCGCCTGTTGAGCGGCGTGAGCGGCCTCGTCGTAGATGGTGAGTTCGTCGCGGATGAAGTCGGCCTGGGTCTCTGTCGAGGTCGGGATCTTCTTGAACGTCGACTGGGTCATCACCACGCCGTCCCAGTCACCATTCGCGCAACGCGCAACGAACGTCTTGCGCTGCTCTGGCGACACGTCGCCGATCGACGCAACGAGCACCTTGGCTGTCGGATACAGCTGTTGGAACTCGCTTGAAAACTGTTCGAGCATGTGATTCTTCACGACGAACAACGGCTTGGAGATCTGCCCGGTCCGTTTGAGTTGCCGTGCAGCGATCACCATCGCCGCGGTCTTGCCAGAGCCGACCTTGTGAGGCAACAACGTCGAGGTGTCGGTCCCCATCACCCGCCACACAGCATCGATCTGATGTTTGTGCGGGGTGAACGCCGGTGAGAGGCCCGGTAGCTCTCCCATCCGTGATCCGTCCCACTTCGTGAGCACGGTCGAGTTGAAACGTTCGTTGAACTTGGCTTCCAACCTCGACGCACGTTCGGGGTTCTCCCACACCCATTCGGAGAACCGCTCTTCGAGGTCTTGGCGTTTGTCGTTGGCTTCGAGAGTGGCCTCGACGTCCTTCTTGCGACGATTCTCGCTGTCGGTGTACCACAAGATTGTCGGCTGCAGATTCAACGCATCCGACGTCAACTCAAACGCATTCGATCGGTCGGTTCCCCATTCTGTTGTCGCAGCGACGCTGCGCTCGTCGGACCACGACGGCGCCACCACCCACTTGCCAACCAGGGGTGCGTGCTCGACGACGAGGCGTTCAGGGTCGGCGCCGGTCGTGTCGACCAGGAACGCCTTGACGTCGTCAGCGTCGATCCACACTGATCCGAGGCGGGCGGCAATGACCTCAGCGGGCAGCCACGGCGGCACGACCTCGACCAGGGCGTCGACGTTGGTCTCGTACGCAGAGTTGGATGAGGCTGCTGCGCGAGCGTGGCCAAGTTTGCTTCGCACGTTGCCCGACAGGTACATCTCGGCCGACACCAACGTCGACGTTGCCGGGTCATCGAACACGAGCTGCTCGGTGAGTAGTTCGGCGCGCACCGAGTCCACGTCGCCTGCCACCAGCGACGCAATGAAGTCAACGTCGACGACACGATCACGCGCCATCGACGCGGCCAGAGCTTCAGGCAGCGTCTCAGCGCCGAGATGCGTGCGTTCTGGGCGCACCAACCACTGGTTGAACAGGTCCGCTTTGGTCGCGACGCCGGTCACCTGGTCGAACACTTCGAGCGCCGACACGACCGGCCAGCCCGCATCTTTACGGAACCTCTGCGGCGTCTTCACCACGCGGCGACCCGTTGTGTCAGAGAACGCGTTGAGCGCTCCGTGCGTGCGTATGTAGTCGTCGTAGCGGCGGTTCAGTTCGAGGCGCGCCTCGTCCCAAGCGAGCACGGCACCGGGCGTCTGGCCGTGGCTCTGCATTTCCATCACCGAGCGTGCGGTGTCACGCAAGTTGACGAGCGCGACCATCTGCCGCCCGATCCTCTTGTTCTTCGATTTGACCGCGACGGGCCCGTCGAGCGTCGATTCCACCAGCGCACCGGTGTCGGACAGGTACAGCTCTTTGACCCGCAGTTCGCGGCCTGCGACCTGTGGAGGGCCAGGGCGCACCGGCGCCGGTGGGCTCTGGTCATAGAGGCCAGCAAGGCATGGTTCGAGTACGTCGACGACCGACGCGAGCTGCTGCTGCCAGTCGTCGGGTTTGATGACGAGCAGTTCGTCGTCGCCGTACATGCCGCGGCCCGCGATGATCGAGCCGACCACAACGCCGCGACCGTCCTGATTGAAAATCGAGTTTGCTCGCACCGCAGCGGTGTCGGTGTCGAGCAACGTCGTGGTTTCCCAATCGAACGGTGCGGGCACGTCGGCGTCGGTTCGGCGCTTGAACACCAACACATCGGTCACTGCCTGCGTGCCCGCAATCTGCTGATGCGCACCCGACGGAAGCCGCACAGCTGCGACCAGGTCGCCGTAGGACTGCAAGAGCCGACGCGCAGCCGGGTTGCGAGAATCGAGGGTGTAGCGCGACGTGACCATGGCCATCACACCGCCCGGTTTCGTGAGCGCCAGGCTCTTGGCCAGGAAGTGGTTGTGGATCGACAGCCCGTCGGGGTTGTGCAACGGATCGAACAGCGGATAGTTGCCGAACGGGACGTTGCCGATCGCTGCGTCGAAAGATCCGTCGACGTCGCGCATCTTCTCGAAGCCCATTGAACGGACCTCGGCTTCGGGATACAGCAACTGGGCGACCTTCGCGGTGACCGGCTCGAGTTCGACACCCACAAAGGACGACGCGCGACGAACAGCCGGCGGGGCGGTGCCAATGAAGAGACCGGTGCCGCAGCCGGGCTCCAACACTCGCCCGCCGTCGAACCCGGTTGCTTCCATGAGCGACCACATTGCGGTGGTGATGGCGGGGTCGGTGAAGTGAGCGTTCAGGATCGAACGTTTCGCCGCTGTCCAATCATCGTCATCGAAGAACCTCGACAGACGCTCTCGCGCAGAATCCAGTGTCGTGTCGTCGGGTTCGAACAGCTTCGACGCGGCACCCCAGCCGGTCCACCCTGACAACACCGCACGATCGACATCGGTGATCGTCCGCCCGCTCGATTCGAGATCGTCAATCAGCTCGACGACTGCAACGTTGCGTGCAACGCGTTCGCTCAGTCCACGCGGTGCGAGCCGCGACGGATCGGGGCGGAACGCGGGATGATCGACACCGTGCCCATCCGTTCGTGCGTCAACTCCAACGCTGTCGGCTTCGGTGCCGTGCGGGGGAATTCGTCGTCCAGGCTCGACCAGAGGCCGTCCACTCCCAGCAACATGTCGATCACCGTTGTCTGCACCTCGGCTTCGCTCTCGGTGGCCGTCGACCAGAAGGTTGTCCGCTGAGGGACCGAAGAGCGCTCCGTCAATGCCGACGACATCATCTGCAACGCCTCGCTCGTCAACTGGCTCAGGATCTCGGTGGACCGCGGGTGTTCCTGCAGCCACCGGTGATGGATGGGGTCGTCGGCTTCCAACGTCTCGGTGATTGCTTCCCGCAGCGCCTTGCGCGACAGGTTCCACATCTTCGACATGATCATGTCCTTCGTCTGGTTCTGAGACATCGTCGAACGAATCGAACAACGACATCTGTCCATCAGGTTGGGGGGAAGCCTCAGCCATCTTACGTCTCCGGGTCAGATTCCCAGGTCCATGCCGGACCCGGCGTCAAGGGTCGGCACGGTCGAAGCCTCGACACCCGCAACAGCGGCCTGGTCGAACACGGTGGTCCACTCATCAGTGACCGACGCCCAGTCCGACAGGTCCATCCCCTGCGGGGGAACCACGTTCTCGATGTTGGTGACGCCGCGTTCGGCGAGGAGCCCGATCAGTTTCGTTGCGCCCTTCGCTCCCGACTCCGACACGTCGCAGTCGAAACAGACAGCGACCGCGACGTCGTTGTCGCGAACGAACCCGGCAATCGCATCGGCCACCCGACTGTCGGGGTACATCGACCCCAACACCGCGACCGACGCGAAGCCGGCCTGCGCTGCCATCAACGCATCCGGCGCGCCCTCAGCAACCACGAGCACACCGCGGCGCCCCTCGACCGAATCCGGTACCGACGTCCATGCAACACGAGGGTTCGCTGCCCACCGCCGCGACGGATTGTCGTACTTGTCGCGGCCCTCCGGCGGCTCCAAGAAACGCGCCTGAAAGTAGGCAACGCCACCGACACGGTCGAGGGCGGGGAACACCGCAGCCGGCCATCCTCCCGGCAGTCCTTTCGGACGCGGCAAGAACCGCCGGCCCGGATCGGCACCGACCTTGTTCACACGAAGCACGTCGTCGCCCAGACCCCGCTGATGCAACCAGTCATGCACCGACCGTCCAGAGCCCGACCACAGCAGCTTCTCGCAACGCGCCACGTAGTCGACGGCCTCTCGTGCGGGTTGGCCGACCGGACGCGATTCTGGCGCGGCACGCCGCGGGAGCACTTCGAGATGAGCGTGATTGTCGTTCAACCAGCGAATCGCTTCACCCACCGGCATCGATCGTGCCGACATGACCGCGTCGATCGCCGTGCCTGACTCGCCACCGGACCAGCACCGCCAACGCTGCGTCCCAGACGAATCAATCTGCACCTTCACCGAGGGCCGGATGTCTTCGTGCGAAGGCGACGGACAATGCCACTGCCGGCCACGCCCGTGGCCTTGACCAGGCGACAGTCCGTCGAGCACCGACACCAAGTCGACGCGCGCCAACAAGTCGTTACGGTCGATCTGGAACGCGCGGTCGCTCACTACTCGACTCGCAATCGCATCGGCAGAACCATCGAGACCTACGCCTCGACTGCTGCGAGTTCGATCTGACTTTGTGTTCCCGTCTGGCGGGCCACACGATGCAGGTCGCTCTCTCTGCAACAGCCAACAGTGCACCCTCGGGTTCCCGGCTGAAGTTCGATCAGTCTCGGTGAACTCGCCACTTCAGGTGACCATTGCCTGGTCCGTGTTGCAGATGTCGACCTCGTGGGAAGCAATGACGTGCTGGACAACGGCCCACCGGCCAGCGACATTCCACACTGCTCGACCACGCGTGAGCCGTGGGAGCAGCTCGACGAGGCGATCGTTCATCTGCATGGCTTTGCCGGTGAGTGCAAGCTGGTCCGTCGCCTGGCGGAACACGACACGGGTCTGCACATCTCCCAAGAGCCCTTCGGCGACCTTGGCTGCAGAGGACCCGGAGTCCGCTTGCGCCTGAAAGTCCGACAGCCGGTGCGTGATCAGGGTGTTCCATACACCGAGATCGCGGCACAGCTTGAGTCGGGCCTGCAACGCCTTCGCGGCACGTTCCGATGCCATCGTTGCCCACACCTCGTCGTCGACGAGGATCCCGCGTCGGCCGTTGTCTTTCATCGTGGCCATCTGGCCTGCGAGCGTCGCCCCGGTTGCCATCTGCACCAATGGAAGGGCGTCGAGGTTCGAGAACACCGCTGACAGATCGACCACGACGCCCTGGCCGTCCAGCTGGTCGATCGACACCGTCGATTGACCATCGAACATGCCGCGCAATGTCTTTTGCAACAGCTTCGACAACGCCAACCGCAGCGCCGTCACCGCCGTGTTGACGTCGCGTTCCTCCATCAGCTTCAACTCGTCAAGCGACATCAACTCGGCCGGGAGCTCACCGAGCAGTACAGCCAAATCGACCAACGTCGGAGGGAGACGCGACGCATCATGTTTGTCATCGAGAACCTCGATTGCGGTGGTCAGCAACGCTTCTTCGACCGGGTCAAGATCGCGTCGCATCACGGTCGACAACAGCCCCGTCACCAGTTCCTGGCGATTTCGCAACGAGTCCGACCGGTCACCTGGACCAGCGGCGAGCGGATTGAGCCGGTCGAATCCTCCAGGGAAAAGTTTCACGACCGGCATGTCCAACGCACGTGCCAGCGGCCCGTACTCGCCCTTCGGATCCGAGATCGACAAGAAACGTCGCCGACCGTAGAACGCAGCTTGGCGGTACAGCATCGTCTTGACTGCTGACGACTTTCCGTTGCCGGGCTCGCCCAGGATCAACATGTTCGAGTTGGTCAGGATCGTTCCGCCACCGAGGTCTTTGCCGTACAGCTCAAACGGGTCATAGGACCATGCCGAGTTGCCGTCAGTGACGTTGATGCCGACGTACGGCGACGCCGATGACTGCAACGCTCGTCCACCGTGGAACGGGTAGATCGACGCAATGTGCGCTGTTGTTCCGGTGTGGCGCGCCAAGCGCAACCCGCCGCCCGCACCCGACACCTTCCCCACCCCAGCAATGACCGGAGTCGGGTCGGCGACCCCTGGTTGGTCGTCGTTCTTGTTGAACCAGCGACCCATCATGAGTCTCCGAATCGGCGAGCAACACTGCGCCCGAGCGGCAGCGAAGACACCCAGCCATCGGCTTGTCGACCCCACAGCGGCTGCAACTCGACGCCGGCGTTGGCCGCAGCCTGTTCCAGATCGGCGCCTTGGGAATCGAGCGCATCCTCGGTCGGCGCGCTCAGCGTGACGAGGCCCGTGTAGCGACATTCGATAAACCCAGCAGACAACTCGATCTCTCGACCCTCAACTTCGGTGACGGCCTTGGTGTCGGCGCGGCGGATGATGTTGCCCTTGCGTCGACGCGACTCGATGTTTGCTTCGCGCTGGGTGCGTTCGCGGTCTACGTCGGAATCGGACTTCGACGGCGCCACCGGCTCGAACACCGTTGTCAAGGAACGGGTGCATCCCGACTCGAACATCAGCGCATCCATCCATGACGCTGCGACCTCACGGCGAGGCCACGACGCAAACCACCACGAACGATGAAAGGCCCCGTCGATCGTGGCCGACCCGAGCTGATCATCGACATGCATTGGACCGAACGTGGGAGCCGCCACCCCCGTTGCAGAAGCAAGAGAACGCTTCAACGTCGTGAGATGCTCGACAACGGCAGGATTCGCCCGCACCCGTGTCGCGGTCACCACATCTGACGCTGATAGGACGCCCTCGACGCGAAGCCCCGAGCCGTTCAGCCGCCCAGCGAACAGGCGTGTCTGCTCGGCAACGAGCCGCAAGCCAGTGGCCAGCAACGACTCACCACGGGCCTTGGACACTCGACCCAGATCGACGGTGACCTCGACCAACACTTCGTGATTGACGACGTGAGCTGAGGTGTCACTCAGCAACTGCAGGTAGCCAGCGCGCCCAGGATGCGGGGCCTCGTCGGCCCACTGGTTTTCTAACTGCGCGACGGTGTCACGGATCGCGACCGGTGACGTCCAGTCGTGGAACGTCACTCTCGACACCGGTGAGTTCTCGCGGGCGAAACCGCCGATCGCTGCACCCCACTCGTCGATACGCATGTCCTGGCCAGCTGCGTCGACGAGAGCAAACTGTCCGTCTCCCGACACCCGCAGGATCGCCGTCAACGAACCGGCCTGATGGTCGCGCACGATGCCTATCGCAACGTTTCGACCCGGTGTGATCCACGCAACCTCGAACTCGAACAAGTCGATCCCTGACAGCACGGGCGGCAACGCAACCGGCTGGTCGTCGTCGGTCACGAGAGCGACCGGCCGATACCAGGTGTTGCGGGATCGCAGCTCACGCCACCACCAGATTGCCAACGCCGGAAGAATCTCATGTGCGGGCCGGTTCCGGATCCTCCCGAACCAGAGCGCAGCAGCAGCGAAAGCCACCAGGATCGAAACGGGGATTGGAATAAACCCCGACACCGCCAACCACGCCGATACCAGCGTGATCGCAGCAACGGCCACCATCGTTGGTGGAACGGTTCCGAACAGGCCTGACCGGCGGCGCTCACCGAACCGGTACCCGCGCAACACGTTTGATTCTGAACTCATCACGATCCTCCACTCACATCACGACCGGACCCAGACGGCCGAGGCGTCGGCGAACTGCCGGACCCGCCACCTGCTGAATCCGATACCGAACTTGGCGTCGATTGCGCCGTCGACTTGACGGCCGAACCTGTTGCCTTCGCCGCAGCTGCAGCCACCACCAACGGCGCTGCTGGACCCGCTGCTGGTGCCGCCGCCGCTGTGCTGGCCGCGGCACTGCCACCTCCAGCTGCTCCGCCACCGGCAAGAGCCGAACCTCCGCCACCACCAGCAGGCCCGCCAGCGAGAGAAGACGCCCCGTTCGCTAAGCCACCTCCACTGGCACTCCCCGCGCCACCGGCACCGCCTTGGATTCCGCCACCGGCCTTGCCCGATAGACGCTTCATTGTTTGCCCGCCGTAGTAGGAGAGCTGCGCGCTTTGCATCGCTCCGCGCATCGGAGCCGATGCGATTCCTTGAGCCACCACCGCCGCAGCGACCACCGGCATCAACTTCCACGTCAAGTACGGCATGAACGCCGCCAACATGAACAACACGATCCCCGACACGAGCGTGCCCAGCTCTGCCGCGAGGTTGTCGCCCACACCATTGCCTGGCTGACCAGTCGCTCCGAGCCCGTCGAGCGCTGACACCGACACGGCCATCGCCAACACCATGATCGGCTTGGCGATGATCAACGCAACGAGCAACTCGAGCACCTTCTTCGACGTGTCACGCAACGGCGGGAACAACATCGCCGGGAACCCGAACGCAACGGCGTAGATGATCACCAGGTAGATCAGCGACTCACGGACAAACAAGACGATCCACATGAACAGCATCGCGACCAACAAGAAGAGGCCGAGGAGCGGCCCAGCGAAGGCCAAGGTGCCGGTGCCGGCGAAGACGCTCATCTCCATGATGTTCCCGAAAGCGCTCTCAGCAGCATCGCGGCTCTGCAGCCACACATAGTCCGAGATGCCGTCGGCGACATCAATCGCGATCTTCGAGAAACCAACGACTGAGAACGCCGCGAACGCTGCCATCGGCAAGTCGCGGCCAACCGTCTGGACGACGGCGCGTGGCGATCCGCCAACGACGGCCTTGATGACCGCCAGCAAAACCAAGATTGCGACCATTGCGACCCCGATACCGAACGCGGTGTCGAACGGTGTCCCACCGTCGATCACCGGCGCACGGTTCCCCGAGAACCATTCGGCCTGCGGGTTCGGCGACGACGCCGTGTCCATGAAGTTCCACAGCGCCATCAACAACGCCATCACTCCTTTAGCAATCCAGTCCGAGATGCCACCGACGACGGTGTCCCACGCCCACCCCGCCGCAGCCGCGAACGGTGTTCCCAAGATTCCAATGACGTCTCCAAAGATGCCCATCAGTCCTCGCTCTGTGTGGTGTCAGCAAATACAGCTGGCTCCCACGTGTTGATCTCCACGAACTCACTCGGGCTCGACGGCAGCGCCCCGTCAGCGCCGACCGGAGTCGGCCCCTCGGTCAACGCGACCTCGTCGATCTTCCAATCGCCTCGCTCCCACACCAGATCGATCCGGTGGGTGCGCCACAGCGACACGACAGCCGCATCGGTTTCGCTGCCGGTCACGACGACCGACCACACACCCACAGTCGCTGTGGTGTCGGTCGACAAATGCACCGTTGCTTGCAATGGCGACTCGATCCACACCCGCTCACGTATTGCCGGGCCCAGCACGTCGAGCAGAGCCATGTAGTCCTGTACGGCGTCGTCGATAAACGTCACCGCGCCCCGCTCAGACATCAGTTCAATCAGCGCGTTCTGCAGGCTCAACGGGTTCAGCTTCATCAGCTGAGGAAACGACGCAACCCAATTCACCGCAGCAGTCGAAGCACCGCTGCGACTCTGCGGATACCCGACGGGGATGCCACGAACGGTGGCCACAGCGACAGGCCGCACATCTACTGCTTGAGCGTCCTCGATCTGCCCGTCGCCCGCTGCGACCACGACATCGCTGGTGGCCCTCGTCGAGTTGTCGTCCACTACGAACGAACGAACCGACCAGGCAACCAACAGCAATGTCGCAACAGCGGCCACAGCGAGCTTCGGAGCCGACATCGGGATCAGCCCCCAGCGTTTCCGGCGCCGTACAGCGTGTTCACCGCAACGACAGCAAGACCGATGACCATCGCACCGAGCATCCCGGCACCGACATACGCCTTGCCTTCGACACCTCGCCCGGAGTTGCCGCCCATGCCACGCCACGTCGCTCCGCCGAAGATGATGGCGAGCACGCATACAGAGAGCCCAACCCACTTGCCCCAACCAATGACCTGAGCAATCAGCGCGCCGCCTGGGAGTCCGGCGTTCGTGGGTGCCGGGTCAGCGATCTGAGCAAACGCCCGTCCCGGCATCGCAGCAACCGCTGCGAAGAACGCCGTCCCCTGCACTGCTTTGCGACAACGGCCTCGCCGTCGCTCCTTCACCAAGCCAGTAGGCCACTCGCGCCCGGCCTCTTCACTATCGATGGTCTGGGACATGGTGATCTCCTCCAAAAGACTCAGTCGCCCCGACGTGTTTCGGGGAACTATTGGCCTATGGGGAACCGCACCGCGGATCGTTTCAAACAAAGTTTCAGCGAAACGATCGGCTCGTTGTTGCCCATACATCTACGTGAAATTCGTGTTCGCTCCCCTCGTCGTCGCCGTCACCATGCTGATGTCGGTCCCGTTGTTGTTCGCCAACGGCGGCAACGCAACAGCGCCGTACGCCTGCGGCCAGATCGGTGTCATCCTCGACACGATCCGAACGCTCGAATCAGGCGGCGACTACACCGTGCGCAACTCGAACGCCTCCGCAGCCGGCGCCTACCAGTACGTCACCGGCACATGGCTGTACTGGGCAGGCCAAGCCGAAGTCGACACCGAGCTGTACCCAACAGCCGACACCGCCCCACCCGAGGTTCAAGATCGAGTCGCCGCGAAGAACGTCGCGTCGATCCTTGAAGATCACGACAACCTCGTCGAAGCAGTACCGGTCATCTGGTACTACCCCATTGCGTGGAACAACACCGTGACCATGGATCAGATCCCGCCCTACCCGGGCAACACCCTCACGGTCCGCGAGTACCAAACCAGATGGATGGGCATCTACAGCGACAAGCTCCTCGCAGCCGGCAACCCTGAACCGGCCACACCGTCGACCGCACCAGTCCCAGCGCAGGTCGCCGCGGTCGACCCGCCGCCAGGCGACGCCAACACCGACGAAGTGCCCAACCCGCCAGTCGCCGTCGGAGGATGTTCCGGCGTGCTCGATGCCACTGGTAACTGGGCGCTGCCAGCACCACGCGACACCATGAACCCGACCAAGATCATGGCGCCACACGGTTACCCCGCGTGGGACTTCATCACCCCAACCGGCACACCGATCTTCGCCGTCACCGGCGGCGTCGTCACCAATGTCCAGACGTGGCCAGGCAACTGGTGGCGCAACGGATGCGGAGCCAACCAGCGTCCCGAATGCTCATCGTGCGGTATCGGCGTCACCATCCACCACCCCAGCGGTCTGCGCCACACCTACTGCCACGGCATCGCGTCGCACGTCTCGGTAGGCAACCAGATCGCACCCGGCCAACTCGTTGTCACGTCCGGCGACTCAGGCCGATCAGGAACCCCCCACCTGCACCTCGAGTTCCGAATCAACAACGTCCGCTACTGCCCACAGCCCCTCATTCTCGCCCTGTACGAGGGCCTTCCAGTACCCGACCCAGCCACGCTCCCTACTTCCGGTTGCTGATGACCAAACGAGCCGCACCATGAACGCCAACCAATCCTCGGCGCACACAACCAAAGAGATCCGACACGCCGTAGCCACCATCCACCACGCCGTCTACGACCCTGACGCCTGCCCCGACACCGTCACCGCAGCACACGACACGCTCGTGGAAGCAAGCATCACCGCAACCGCTCCCGTCAGCGAATGGATCATTGCCTACCTCGACAACAGCACCACAGCCAACGGGCACCGAGGCGTCCGAGACGCCGTCAATCGCCTCGCCCAACACTTCAAGCTGCCACCCGAACGCAACGCGCCGTCACTTGGCCAGCAAGGCACCCTCTTCGACTGAACAGGGATCTTCTGCCCAAATCTGCCTCGTTGCGACAGCACATCCCTGAGCCTCAGCGCGCGGCCCGCAACACCCGGCCGAGGGCGGGCTCTCAGCATGCGAACGCCCTCCAGTCAAATCTGAGAGACGCTGAGGAACGACTCCGTGGACGACAACGCATCCGAAGGACGATCCTCAACCGGACGTTCCATGTTTGGCTGTGCGACCAGATTTCGAGTGTCCCAGACCGGCACTCTTATAGGACACTGGTTGCATGACGACGGTCTGGCCGCCAGCACTAAGTAGAGGCGACCGAGTCGCGCTTGTCTCGCCCGCCTCGTTACCCAACACCGGGTTGCTCGAGAAGGGGGTCCGCTTGCTCGAGTCATGGGGTCTCGTGGTGGAGTACAGCGCATTAAGCCCGGTCGGTTGGCGGGCCGGATCGGATGACGATCGGCGTGGGCAGCTTCAGCGTGCTCTTGACGATAAAGGGATCCGGGCGATCATCTGCACGCGTGGCGGGTTCGGCTCGGCGCGAATTGTCGACGAAATATCCTTCGATCAGTTCGTGGATCGTGCGGCAGCGTTCGTCGGGTTCAGCGACGTGACCACCTTCCATACCGCGCTCAACGCGATGGGGCTTGTCACGTTCCACGGTCCTGCTTTGGCTTGGCACGTGAACAACGGCGACGAACCCCGCGGTTCGATCACGGCCTCCAGCCTGCGATCCATCCTCTTCGATCGACCACCGAAAGAACTCCGATCGGATCCTTGCGAGAATACCAGAGCCCTGTCGAGCGGCGGCCGGACAGTCGGTCGCCTAATCGGCGGCAACCTATCGACCCTCGCGTCGGGAGCGGGGACTCGCTGGCCCCTCGAGGCCAACGACGCGATCGTGTTTCTTGAGGAGACCGACGAGCCGCACCCCACGATAGATCGACTGCTGACGCAGCTGCGACGAAGCGGAGCGCTGGACGGCGCTATCGGGTTCGTCATCGGGCAAATGCACGGGTGCCCAGGGCAGCCTGATGTGATCAACGTTCTCGAGGATCACCTTGCATATTTCGGTGTGCCCATTCTCGGCGGAGTGCCGGTAGGCCACGGACAGGACCAGAGAACGTTGGCTCTTGGAGCCCTCGTAGAGATAGATCCGCAGGAGGGGACGTTGCGGTACCTCGACTCCTGTTGAGAACAGTGTGCTTTCGTAACGCCACCGTCGATCGGCGTCTGAGGGCATGCCAACCTTCTCATAGCGCCAGCTCAGGGCAGCCGCCTAACGCTGCTCGATGACGCTCGGACAGCCGTTCGCCGCTGGCGCGTAACGACGCCGAGGGCGATCATCAGCGAACGTGACAGCGTGGACGCTCGGTATCGGGCGCGATCAATCCAACGTGCACCGCTTCGACGATGTTTGTGACCGGTACTGATTGGTTTGTTCGCCGAATAGGGGACAATGCCGGCGAGGTCATTCTGGACGGTGATCGCGATCGGAAGCGACGGCATCACGAAACGTGTCGAACAAACGCTGGCGGCGCCAACTCCCCAACGTCATTCCGTGCGGCTCGCCAGTCGTCACCGAGGGCCCATGGGTTTGTCTCTGCGGTGTCAAGGGTGTGTCCTTAGCCAACGCCGTCGGGGTAAGCGGTGCCCTTGTTCTCACGCTTGAGATGTCGTTCACGCGATGAGTGGCAGTTCGCGCCCGACGACGGGTAGTGATTGATGAGTTACCAAGCCGCGGGAGGCAGCGTTGTGGCCTTCGCCGTCCACTATCGCCGCGCAGCGCGACAATATGCCGCACGTCGATGACCCAGAAATCCGAGTGATGCTGACCAGGTCCGGTTTCTGAGTGGCTCAGAATGATTGGCCGTGCCGGCTGGAAGGTGAGAGCGCTGCGGACCTGTCATCATTGGCGTATGCGAAACCGGCTGAAGCTTCCGCAGGGCCTACTCGAAGGCCTCGTATCGTCTCGGGAAAGCCGAATCGACGAGCACTGGATCCGAGTCGACCCGGACTGGTGGGCGAACGCGCTCTCACATCACGGCCTACCCGCCGTTCCCCTGCAGGTCACATTCGACGACTCCGGCCGGCCTGGGATCAGCAGAGCCACGGTCTTCGGAATCAATGCTCAAGGAACTGCCGAGCCGGACCTGTCGCTGCTGATCCACTCGCTGGCTTGGGGCGGAGGTCTCAAGTACCGGCAGATGCGCAAACGGCTCAGCACCTTCTCTGTGGACATCGATGGCGCCGTTGACGCTCTGGCCGAGGCAGCGGAGGCCAGCCGGACCGACCCTGCTTCGGCGTACGAAGTGCTCTATCCGGCGGGCCGCACCCGCGTAAAGTACCTGGGTCCTGCGTTCTTCACGAAGGTCCTCTACTTTGCAGGCGGCGGAGCGCCCTCGCATCCGTGTCTCATCTTGGACGCGCGAACATCGAGCGCCTTGAAGGGTTTTGGGTGGGATGGGCTGGGAACGACAGGGTGGTCGGCATCCACCTACGCCCGTTACTGCGAGCAGCTCCGCGGGTGGGCGGACCAAGCGGCGAGCAGTCTCGGGCGTCCGGTCGCCGCCGATGAGATCGAACGATGGCTTTTCGATCGATGACGCCCGTTCTTCGACGATTTCAGGCGGAAGTCAACAGCAACCTCCCTAGACCTCGTTGATTCGACCGCCCACATATCGTCACTCATCGAGCGTCTGAGTAGTCCTCAAACGCCGGCGGAGTGCAGCGACACGGCACCTCGGGAACCCAGAAGTTTCCAGGACGTTGAACTACGCGTCCCCTACCATTCAGCCGTGAGCATCTGGGACGACCTCACCTGGTTGATTGTCTTCAACGGGATGAGCGACGCGAGCCTGTGGGGCTTCGATGCCGCAAACGAAACGTGGCATCTCGCCCATGGCTCTCGAGCGTCGGGAATGCTCGGCGTCCTGCCATGGACGCCTGGCGGTCGGCGCACTACTCGAGCCGAGGCGGTGTTCATCGCCGACGCGATCGCCTTCGATCATGACGCCCCGATCGGCGTACGACCGCGTACCGTCGGTTACTTCCAACCAACCGATCTCGGGCAGGGTCCTGATCAGTTGCCACCAGGGCTCCTGTCGATCAACCCTCACTACGAGTGGGGGAGCGACTTCTACTGGGAAACGATCAACTCTTCACTGGCTGCTGCCGCAGAGCTGCGCTTTAACGGCGACTACTGCTTGCGGTACCAGTCGGGCTACCCCGACCCAGGAACAAACTTCACCGAACGCTTCGCAGAGACACGAAAGCTGCTCGCTCTGTATGCCATGGCCGCCCGCCAGGCCGATCCGCTCAGCGAGTATCTCTGCCTCTACCGGGTGCTCGAAGGCGCGGACGAGCGCAACGGGATGACCTACGCCGCAGCAAACCTCGACGAGATCGCCGTCGCCGACTTCGGGCTGCTCCGCATTCTTCCCCCGTGGGGCGACGATGGCGGAACCGTCTACACGAGCGCCTTCGAGTCATACCGGTACCGGGCCCGCCTGGAGCTTGCGCGGCTCGCCCAGCTTGGAGCTGACGTACCGCCACACTTGTACAACATCCGGAACGGACTCGCTCATGGCAAACACGAGACGATCACTGGGCTGCCAGGATCGAGCATCGAGGACGTCCTGCGAGCACTTCCGATCGTGAAGCTCCTCGCCCGACTGGCTGTCCAGCCTGCGAAGTAGCAATCGTTCTTGCTCTCGGACGAACGCTGTTCCCGAACGCCGGGCTGACTTCGCAGTGCGCTACGAGGGCGGCGGCGCCTGGTATCCGCAGGTTGGACAACCAAGGATCGGGACTCGCTGGCGATTCGCTCGACCTCCTATTTCTATGGGAGGTTCGACGAGTTCGTGGCCGATCACTGAGAGTTCGGACGAGCAATGCGGGCAATGTTGAATCATCCGTCGAGACTTGCCGCGAACCGGCAGCCGTGTCCAGTATTGGGCGCCATCCTGCAGGGATCCTCGACTCGCCGACACATCCGCTGCCCCCTATCGCCGGATCAATTGTGTCCCCGAACGCCTACAAGGTGACGCACCCGAGGTTTGGCTACCGCCGGGTCGGGGGCGCATGTTGCCGGGCCTGAAAGCTCACGCTCGTACCTCAGCCACTGGTGTCACTGATCAGCGGTCGGCCGAAAGCGTTCGGTTGAGGATCGTCAGCTGAGACGAAATCGCGAGGTGACATCGGCCGCCACCAGAGGGTCGAAACGTCGGGACGACGGTGCTCATCGGAGACGCCAGAGATGGTCGGCTGACCGAGTTCCCCTTGGGTCGAAACTGGACGGATCCTTGATGCGCCCAGTTCCCTTTTGAGTGTCGGGGGCGTCTCGGCCCACCGGTGATCACGGGTACCCAATGGCGGAATTGTCGTCGCGTCGGGGGTTCTTTCTGTGCTGGCTCTGTGACACCCAGTCGGTAACGTGCCCAGTGCTGGACGCTCCCGGATGGGAGGTCGCAGTAGGAAGCGACATGATGAGAACCGATGGAAGCGCTGCGCTGACGCTTGGCGACAGAACACTGACTCAGGTCACTGACGACGTGCGGAGATACTGCGGCTTGGAGTGGTCGGGCGGTCCTCCCGAAACCTGGGCGTACCGGTACTTCGACATCATCGAAACAAACGTTGGTCGTGTCGAGCCAACTGATGTCGTTGCGGCCTCAGCGCTCCACCCTGGCATCAGTCGCGAAGACCTCAGTTGGTTCCACGACAACTCACCAAGCCTCGACCGTTGGATCAACAAGATCCCCGCCGACATTCCGCTCGACGAAGTCGATGTAGAACACGTCAAGTCGCTCAGCGAAATTGAGGTGCCGTCACTGACCCTGCTGTCGAAGGTGCTTCATCGCAAGCGGCCGGCTGCTGTCCCGATGGTTGACCGTCACATCCTCGATCTGTACCGGCCAATAACCGGGGAGCGTCGAGCAAAATTCGCTTGGCCTGCCCTCGTTGAGGCAATGAGGAACGACCTGGTCGCAAACCGTCTGGCTCTCGACACCATGATCAAAGGGCTCGAAGACGAAATCGACCGAAACCTCACCGCACTGCGCATCTGTGACATCGCTATCTGGATGGAGGCAACGCGATGACTGACCTCAACGTCCGAGCAGACGCAGACGGTCACACCGGACAGTGGCCCGATCAGCCAGATCTGCAGCCGGTATTCGACCCCACGGTCATCGTGGACAGATATGTGTCTGTCAGCAGCCTTCCTACAATGGCGTTCGCTGAGCACGTTCTGCGCAATGGCCAACGCGGACTCGCCACGTCCAGAATCGCGCACACCGGCGACATCAGATCGCTCGTACCGGCGAACTTCGCGGTTCAGTTCACGCTCCGCAAGGAAGACAAAATACGAACGATATTCGCCGCAAGCCCGGACGCATCGATCCTCATCGAGGCCGACGACAGCGCGTTCGAGATCCAGGTGGCTGCACGCTCCGACCGCGAAGTAGAGCACTTGACGTCGGTCGTCGACAATCTTGCTCAATCTCCCGGCGACGACGATCGAGTCGCGATCCGCGTGTGGCGCAACGGCCAGTTCGGGGCAAGTGTGACCAACCGACGGATCGGCGCGGACAGTTGGGAGGCGACATCGCGCAACTATCCCCAACGAAGTCGCCAAGCACTCACCCGCCTAATGTGCGGCCGCCCGCCCGACGGCCAAGGTCGCCTCATCCTGTGGCACGGACCAACGGGCACCGGAAAATCAACAGCGCTACGGGCACTCGCAAAAGAGTGGGAATCCTGGTGTCAACTGCAAGTGGTCAGCGACCCAGAAGCACTCTTCGCAAGCCCCGACTATCTGACAGCGATTGCCGAGAGCACAGTGCCTCCAGCGATCAACGGCGATGCAAAGGCAAGCGGGCGATCCCGCCTCATCGTGGCCGAAGACTGCGACGACTCGCTTCTTGGAAACGCCACCACGAACGCATCCGCTGCACTCGGTCGCCTCCTCAACATGAGCGACGGACTCGCAGGCGTCGCCAACGACACCTACATCTTGTTGACAACTAACAAACCCATACAGGCCATCTACCCGGCACTCATCCGGCCGGGACGATGCCTAGCACTCGTCGAGTTCGACCTGTTCGATCGATTCGAAGCTGCCGAGTGGCTGCCGAACGGGACCGAACCCGTCAACGACGACCACACCCTCGCTGAGTTACTTGAACTCGTCGGCACTATCGAACAGATCAGTACCCAAGCCCCCGAATCTCAACAAGAGAACGGATATCTATGAACGACGCCACACCTGGCGACCTCTCAGTTGACGAGCAGCGTGCTGTGGTCCAAAGCCTGACCGAAGAACAGTTGGAGATCTTCGATTTGCTCACCCAGCCAGAACCCGTGCTCGACTGGCGACGCAAGGCATCTGCCTCAACATGCGTTCACACCACCATCAAAGACACCCTCTACGCCGGCCGACCCGCCGATCCGCGCCCACAGGAGCTGTTCAATGCCAAGGTCGCCGCCGTCTACGACCACGTACCCAGTCAGAAGCAAATGAGTGGTTGCGTGTTGGCGACGCGCCGGTCAATGGGCCGCAGACCCTCGTTGTACTCTGGCAGGCTGACACGACTTGGCGATCTCACCTACGACGAAGGTAGACACCTATGACCGTCAACGAAGCAGACCCGGAACAGGTTCAGGCAGTCGTCAAACGCGTTCGTGACAAAGTGCAGGTCGAAGGAGGCGAATGGCCCGGCGGCTGGCCAGGCAAAATCGAAGCGGCCGTCATTGACGCTGTGTTCTCGATCAGGGCCAACTACGGATCACCGACCAACGGCGTGCGAGCAGTTGTGTCCCGCTGGCAAGATCACCGAGGAACGAAGCAGGTTGACGACCTTGCGCAGTTGGCGAAGTTCAAGGACGACCCGGAAGGAATCCTCGCCATCCTCGGCAACGAGCAGAAGCTGTCCGGCGGAATGCTCAAAGCGCAGGGCTGCGCACTCGTTGCTCAATGCTTGATCGACGTAGGCATCCAGACATCGAAAGATGACAAGGCTGAATCGGACGGTCGTCGGGCATGGAACTCGGTCTACGGCCTCGGCAACGTGACGTGGAGCTACACGCGCATGCTGCTCGGCCACCAAGACGTCAAGGCCGACCGCATGATCCAACGCTTCGTAAAGAACGCCTTCAACGCCGAGGGAATCGATGCGACCGCCAATGCCAAGGTCGCCCGCTCGGTCGTCATCGCTGCTGCGAAGGACCTGTCGGTAGAGCCGGTCACCCTCGATCATGCGATCTGGCAGCACCAACGACGACTCTGAGGCTGACACTCGACGATAAGGGGCGTGAGAGGGCCCCGTTTGGTGGTCCAGTTGAGTCTTGACCTGTTTCCTGCCTATCGTCGTTGGTGCAGCCGTCGGGCACCACCGGCGGTGCTCCTAGCCCGAGCAGAACATCACCGACTTAAGCCGTCTCGGGCCGAGAATCATCCGCATGTTCGATCGGGCGATGTGCTCAAGATGGCGCCTGGAGATTGTCCAGCCGTCGCAGCGATTCGCCGGCGGTGACCGCTGATGCGTTCGGAGGGCAGCCATATTTCGGCGGAACGCTGTCTGCAAGTCACTTTCCAGCTCGACTTCAACGCTGGAGCGCAGTTACGCATCGATTTACCCACTGATGAGTAGCGTCAGCTCGTGGCAACTGACATTGGCAACCTCAACCTTGGGCACATCCTCGCGGCAGCAAAGGGCACAAACCCAGACGACGTCCTGGCCATCCGGCACACCTACAAAACGTTGGAGGACATTCGCACGTTCACCGACGCGACCCCGGCAAACCTCCTGGCTTACACGCGCCACCAGGATCTGCGAGCTTCGAAGATCCCGCAACAGCCTGCCGGCACGTGGCTGATCTTCATGGCGGACGGCGCCCGCCGTTCCCGATTCGTCTGCGCTTACGAGAACCGTGGCGAGGTCAGCCATGAGAGAACCGCCGATTCCCGCTTCTTCGACCTCCACGAGTCCGAGTTGCTTTCATCGCTGAGGAACCGCCTGGTCATCGACTGGCCCAAGGACACGATCAACTGGGCGAAGCGCGGCGAAAGCGCAGCCTCATTCCCGATCGTGGAGATCGCGGACCCGAACGCCGTTCCCTTCCCCGGCTTCGACCGACTGCTCATCCCCTACGGCGAGTTGCTCGACGTCGTAGCAGACTCGCGCTACAGCGCATGGCAGGCCGCGTTGAGTTCCGTGCAGGGCATCTACCTGATCGCCGACTCAACCACCGGCAAGTTGTACGTCGGCAAAGCCGACGGTCGAGAGCGAATCCTGGGACGGTGGAGCGCCTACGCCCGGGACGGACACGGCGGCAATCTTGCGCTGCGAGAACTCGCAGAACTCGACCCGAGCCACGCCCACCACTTCGTCTTCAGCATCCTGCGCGTCTTCGGTCCCAGCGCGATCGCGAGCGAAGTGGACGAGGCCGAAACCCACTACAAGCGGGCGCTCCTCACACGGCATCCGTTCGGCATGAACTCGAACTGACGCCATCTTCCATCAGGCTTCCCGCCGCCACCGGGAGATTGCCAGGCAAGGCCCGGTCAAGCACTATTAGCCCAGTCATGCTCGGTGCCAGAGCCGAGCCTCGTCGGCGCTCGCCCATCACAACACCAGCGGACAACCAGCTGGGGTGCGCCAGATCGGCAGGCACGGGATCAGCCATGCACTCGATAATCCGCGTCGCCTCCACCGGATGCCGTGCACTGTCGAGACCGATCGTCGCGCCGGATCCTGAGCGGCGCTGCGGGCGCTGTCCTCCGCACGTTTTGATCGGCTTGCGCCGTTCGGGGTTGATCTCGTACCAATTCGACCGGTCATGACCTTTGACCGCTCTGTGGCGTCACTGCGAACGGCAGGCTCGTTTCTTAGGCCGAACAGCGCTTCTGCGTCCGTAGCGAGTCGCTCACACCGGTCAGTGTCTGTTCGCAGCAACCAGCGGGTTGCTCGGCGCTGCGAGCCATCGCCAATCATCGGTAAACGCCAATCGTCCGGCGGCGATGCCCCCAAGCCCGACAGCTTGGAGGACCGTGAGCTTGAACAAGGTCGCGCATGCCACTTCGGCGAATTGCATCTCGTCATCTGTGAACGGTCGCGATTCTTGTGTTCCTCGGTGCGTAAAAACGTTGCGGGTGTCGACGACACGGCGGCTGAACCGATGGTACGTCGCAACGACTTCGGAATACTCCTCGACCGAGTTCTCAAGCATCGAGTCGAGTCGCTCCTTGAGCGACGGTTCGTTCGCGTGACTCAGTCGTCGGCTCAAGAACGTCCAGTCTGACCTCGACACAGCGCCGCGCACCGCGTCCCGCAGCGCTTTGAACTTGCCTTTCGACATCGCGATTCCACCCACGGCGCCTCGATGCCAAATCTCGAGCGCTCGCACCGTTGAGAGGAATGTCTCCTCGGCGAACGAGTCAGGTGCCGACGCCACCGAGAAGAACTGAACCATCGCGGAACGGTGGTTTCGCGCGAGTTGGACCCACCGGGAAAGAACGGCCGGGAAGTCGTCTTCGACACTTTCGTAGTCGATGAGCGACTTCCAAGGCCGAAGCCCGACGTCGACGTCGTTGCCCGAATAGCGGGCCGCCACGACGTGGGCGGTTCGGGACCGTTCGATCGTTGGATCGCCGCTGGCGACAGTGAACTCGTCAAACGTGACGCATTCGCCGGAAACGAGGGACAGAAAGAACTCGATGGGGCGGACGACGGACTTGAGCGCAGACTCCCAGCTCATCGGCGTAGTTGGGTGCCAGGTCAGCGTTGGGATGCTCTGTATCGATACGTCGAGCCCCATTGACCACGACCGAAGCCACTGCAGGCAAAGGTCACCGTCAGGAAGCGGAATGGTCATCTGTTCGGGGAGGTCGATGGAAACGGTGATCGGTTGCCCGCTCGGGATATCAACGTTGATCAGGTCCTTGTTGATCCAACTGGTGAGGGCCCTGCCTGCGAAGTTGAAGCTGTCAAAGAGCTGGCTGTCACCGTCCACGAAGTGCGCGCCGCGCAGGACCTCAAAGAAGCCAAGCGTTTGATAGTCGAAACTATCTTCAGGTTCCTGTCTGTTCTGCACGGTCCGATACGTCGAAGACCACGCTCCGGGGATCGTGAGCAACTCTCCATTTGTCGACTCTCCCAAGATCGTGAAGGTGCGATCGATCTCGCCGTGTTCGACCAGACTGCCCAGGAGTTCAAGCGAGCCAACTGACCCGTCAGTCCGCAGGATTCCACCGACAGCGCTGTCCGGTGCGTCCGAAATCCACCACCGACCCGGCACGGCCGCAGATAGTTGCTCAAACCTTGGATCGCTTCTCGTGGAGAGTTGTGACATCGCCGCAATTCTCGCAGATCTGCGCTCGGGAGCGACACGCTGACAACTGTCGTCGCTGCCGCACAACTCGCACCAGAACTAACTGCAGACCTGGCTCCCGACTTCCTGCGGCGACCCGCAACGCCAAGACAACAGCCGCGCATATCGGCAACCCCGAACCGGCCAACTGCCAGCGCATAGCAGCACTTCTTCCGCACCCCGAGGCGCCCATAATGCTCGACCGGCTGAGCGTTGAGGGGTGTCCCAGAACGCCTATGAGGTGACGCTCCCATACGTGGCTTTACCAAGCGACCGCGTCCGATAGACGAACGCCAGTCGTACGTTCGCGATGACCGGCGCGACCGAGAATCCTGAGTGAGCGTTCGCGTACGAATCGGATCCCGATACGAGACGAATGTGTCGAGGGCGAGGACACGAGTCGCCTCAGCAGAATTCTTCCGGCGTCAGAGGCTCCCGAAGCCGCATTCACGAAACGAAGCGAAGCGACTGGGACAGGCTGACCAGCACAGAATCCGCAAGACTCGTTGCAATGGCAGTCGCAGCATTCGTTCTCTCAATGATGGCGCTGTTCTCCCAGCTTATGTTCTTCATGTTCGCTGGGGCTCGGATCAAGGTTGAACTACGACCAGCGATTCTGACGCATCGGGGCTGGCTCGTCCGAGGCCCCGATGGAGGTTGGAGTAAGAACCGCCCGCAACCAGACCGCTACTTCGACGCCGAAAACGACCTTTGGGTTGACTGTGCTGAGATCGTCGTCAGCAATGTAGGGCGCCTCGCAACGACCGTCCATGACATCGGTTTCGACTTCACCCCTGCGCGCGGCGAACAAGAATGGAGGGTCACCATGCGACCCATCGAGATCTCGGGGAGCGCCATCGACGCAAGTTCAGCGAGGCTCCAGCCCGGAGAGTCGCAAACGGTCGTGGTGATGCCTTGGCCGACGTTGAGGAATGCGCTCGACCGCGTCGCGAGTGAAGTCCTCATTGTTCGAGGAAGCGCACGGCGCGCCGGGAAACGCAAGGCCGTGCGGAGCCCCCAACTCGATGGCTGGCGACTGGGCAAGGACGCCGAGCGGTTGTTTCCGTATGTCTTGCCGACCAAGAGAGTCCAGGTATTCCAGGCCCTGGCGCACGCATGGCCATACGAGAAGATCGACGGTCTCTACGAGGTCTACCTAAACGTGTGGAGTGCCCTCGTTCCGATGCCAGGGCTTGATACCCAGCGTGGGTTGGTCGAGATCCTGGAGCAGTACATGTCCGGTGATGTGATCCGGCAGATCCGTCTCAAACGTGACTTGGAGGAGCTGATGAAGTCGCCATCGCCGGCACGGGTCGCGGGGCTTGAAGGAGAACCGCGGATCGAGTGAGATTCGGGATTCCCGCCGCGGCCGGTGCGCATGTTGCCCATCATCCCAACCGACCGTCGGGCTGCCTTCCAACGCGGTTCCAAATTCGAGCACTTCTGATGCCAGGGACATCGACTGAGAGTCGTCTCAGTAGAGGAACGGCAAGCGGACGCCCGCTGATGCGTAAGCTGGGGGCACCATCCTGACCTGGGAAGTCACACATAGGTGGTACGAAACGATTCTCAATGAGGGAGAGCTATTCGTTGCACGGCTGACTGCGCCAGGTAGCGGTCCCGCGCCGACTGACACTTGGGTCGCGCGGAGACCTCAGGCGACACCGATCCGAGCTGCGGCACCAAGCGCAGTCTTTTCCGCCTGGTATTCGCGCCTGGTTGCGACGCTCTTGTTGCCGTCGAATGCGCGCCGATTAGGCATCAAGTGTGCGTGTGGCTGGATCACGGTCGGGCTGGGTGTGTCGGTCATTCACTCAACGTCGGGTATTCCCGTGGCGCCGGTTTCTCGGACTCAAGGTGTCGCGAGTGAATCTTCGTCGCGAAGGTAGGCGAGTAGCTTCTCTCGCGCAGCGCTGACTGACGCGACGAGCTGGTCGTCGCCGCAGGCTTCGGCGTATTCCTCTTCCTTCTGGCGGAATGGGAACTCCGAGACGGGGTTGTCGAGCACCTGCCCAGCCGCAGCCGTTGTACGGGCGACGAGAGCGAAGTCGTCGACCTCGACGGCCAAGTCGATGAGCATGAGGGCGTAGTTGGTGATGACCGAGGTCATCGCGACCACGACGCCCTCGCTCTGGGGCCAACCGTCGAAGCCCTTCTGTGCCCGGAACAACGGGCCCTCCATCAGCTCCAACCCTTCGGTGAGGACTCGGCGCGCGTCGTTGGAACCCAGTTCGTGAGCGCTGTACAAGCGATGCTCGAGGAGATCGACATCCGTCACGACCAAGCGACTCAGTTCAAGGAACCGTGCCGTCGGGCCCGTCGCCGGCAGAAGATCCTCGCCGTCCGAGCCGACGCCCAGCCGACGCCGCAGCGCAGACACCCGGTTCTCGACAGTCTTGCGTTCACGGTTCGGTGCAATGGCTTCGTGCACCAGGCCGAGGTCCACGGAGGCATGGCCCCGCAGGCACGCCAACACACCGAGCAGCTCGGTGTCGTTCGCGCTGAGATCGAGGCCCTCGATCCGGACGTTGCCCATCACCCGAAGAAGAACGTCGAAGGTGGGCCCCGTGTACTCGAACTCTGTGACGTCGTCGACGTCGTCCTCAATCATTTCCAGATCGGCAACTTCTAATGGCCGCTCTTGAAGGTCCGACTCCGGTGCCGGTTCAGTCTCAGCGAGCATCTCGATCATCCTCCGCGATGGCTCCATTGGCTCACTGTCGGCGTTGAGCGCATGGTCCAACATCACCGCGGCTTCGGCTGCAGCTTGCAGCGACACCATCGGTGCCGTCAGGGTCACCTGAGACCACATCGCCTTCGAGGCTTCATCGATGACAATCTGCTCGTTCGCATTCGCATGTGCACCGACCACGACAACAGCAACGCCCATCGACGGGGCGCAAATGTCGACCAACTCGTCCAACAGAGCGCGATCGCCGTCCGCGACCGAGCTGGCGTTCACGATAAAGATGATCGGGTCATGGCGACCGTCGTCTTCGGAGAGTTCGGACCGGACCGACATCATTGACGTGGCCCCCGTCGAGGCCATTGCATCGACGTGCTCGCGTGTCGTTCGGACTGCGCGTTGCAACGTCGTGTCCTGCCACACCCGGTCGCACACCTCAGTCCCATCAACGTGGAGACCAATCAGGCACAGATCCATCGGAACACCCAAGGGGTAGGTGGCCAACTCGAGCGCCATCGACCGTGCGAGGCCCATGGCCGCCTCGGTGTCACCACTGATCGACACACTCGCTGCCGTCTCCAAGTCCAACAGCACTTCCTGGTCGCCGTTGTCATCGCCGCGCTTGCCAAGTGTGACCAACGCTGGGGTCAACAACTGACGCGACGCCACCGGGTCGTCATCGAAGCGATGAGTCCAAGAGTGGGAACCATCGATCGTCGACCAGCCCTTCGGCGGCAGCGGAGCGGGCGAAGCAAACAGCACCTCAACTCGCTCTTCGCCGATCTGCACGGCGCGCACGGCAGGCGGATCCGACTGCTCAGCGGCATACGGCGTCAGGCTCTGCATGAGGCCACGCAATGTCGTCAGATGGGCAATCGACTCAGGCGATCGCGTGATGGCCAGCTCGGTCCCCGATGCCACCGATGGCGGATCGGTGATTCGCTCGCCGGGCCCCAACCGGGCCAAGCGACGTAGACGGAACCGGCGGACCGCCAGACCGAGACCGGCGAGCAGTAGCGACCCGGCAGCGACACTGGACCACACTGACCGGTGCCACTCGTTGACAACATCGGCACCATCAATCGCTACCTCGCCAGGCCTCGAAACAGCGTCGACGGGGGTCACCGAAGTAGCAGGGACATTGGTCGGCACCGGTACAAGCGGACTCTCCGTAGGCAGTGGGAACGACCTGGACTTAACCTCGGACGCATCTACCTCAGCCTCGGCGACCGGCTCCACAACATCCACCGCAACAGCCTCAACGTCTTCGACAGGCGCATCCTCGAACTCGGGGAACACCTCATCGACGACGTCTGGAACCTCGACCGGAGAGCGCGGCGCAGGCGGTGTGACCTGGTCGGTGATCAGCATTCCGTCTTCGCCCATGGGTGGCAAAACCAGTTGCATGCCAATCCCGATTTCACTCGGGTCGTCCAGTTCATTGAATTCCGAAACCGTCCACACCATGTCGGCGTTGACAGCCCCGTACTGCACCTCGATGATCCCCCACATCGTGTCGCCTCGAACCGTTGTGTAGGTCGTCCACGAGGCATCGGTCGCCACCGGAGGTGGCGGGGTTTGCGAGCCCAATGGAGGGAACCTCAGCTGCTGTCCAGGAAAGATCAGGTTCGCGTCAGCGAGGTCGTTGACGTCAGCCAGCCAGTCGACCGTCGTCCGGTCGGTGACCTCGCCGTACTGGACACGAGCGAGCTTCACCAGCGTGTCGCCGCGCTTCACGGTAACTACGACAACGTCGGCGTCGTCGACGGCCGACACCGCGTCTTCTGCGTCGATCGTCGACTGTTCACTCGTCGAGTCGATCCTTTGTTCCGTCGTGTCCATCGGGACAGATCCGGCTGCGCTCACGAATCCCCCCGCAGTCAGCGACACCACTGACGCCGTCAGCGCAGTCGCTGCCGACGCTTCAACAAGCCGCTTGCGGATGATCGGTATCGCGAACGCATGGCTCGTCCTCGACAAGAGTCGCGACACTGAAACCAGACGAGCCGCGGCTGCCGCCTCGCTTGCGAGAACGAGCAGCGATACAGCGACGACGTAGCCGGCCAACACGATGCCGATCCATCTTGCGACCTCGACGAACGCGTCGATTGGTTCGGTCTCGTCCAACCAGGTCCCGACTTGACTGAAGTCGAGCGGGCTGATCGACCACCGCCCAGCAACGACGAACGCTGCGAGGAACGCTGCGCTCACCGCCAGCCAGCTCAGCGCCCGGGTGAAGCTCCGTGTCTCGTTCATTGCGACAGCACTCCAACGAACTCGTCAACGTCATAGTCGATTGCGGGCGACGGAAAATCGAGCGGCCCGAGCAGGAACGTTTCGGCCGGGAAACCGTCATACGTCAGCGTCCATGTGCCAGCCCACGTCGAGACGAACTCGACGGAGTACATCCCCTTCGTTTGCGGTTGCCACGTCACCGCCGGACCATCTTCGGACCCGCAGTCGGTTCGCTGGAACCCGTCCTCGGCGGTGCCTCCAATATTCCAGGCCATACCGACCGGATCGACAGTCGCTGCAGCGGTCCAGCCGCGCAACGTCACCCCGACCGGTGTCTGGCCGGGATCGGCACACCAGAACCAGGTGTTGAGGCCGGTGATCCCGCCGAACGCGACACGAGGGTTCAGTTCGGTATCGAACGTCAACAGCGGCTCCGCCGCCTCCTTAAACTCATCCTCTGTGGGTGGCGGGGGTGGCGGATCCGGCACCGGGTCGCCCGGGTACACGCAGACGAAGTCGAAGATCACGGTTTCATTCGTGTCGATCCGTATCAGGATGATGTTGTAGTAGACGCCCAGCTCAGTCGTTGTCGTTTCTGTGCCATCGGCAGCGACGGTTGTCGACGTCCGAGGAGTGCAGAAGAAGTCGACGAATGTAGGTCCTGAACCGCCGCGAGCGTCCGTCGTTCCCCAGGAGTACCGCTCCCAACGGAAAACAACCGATCCGGTTCCGATGTTGACGGTCGTGTCGCCAGCGTCTGGCCCTTCAATCGTGATTTCGATCCGACACTTCTTGACTTTGGTGATCGGGTCGATGACGCACACAGCATCTTGTGCGTGCACCTTGCTGGCCGAAGTAACGGCGATTCCACCGATCAGTGCGCCTACTACCAACGAGAGGCTCGCGATTGCTGGTCCAAGAGTCAGACGGTTCATTGCTGCGTGACGATCCGCCACGGCAAACCTGGCTCGTTGTTCCGCACCAAGTTCATCTGCCCGTCGACTGGGTCGTTCGGGTTCTCTACGACCAGTTGTGTCACGACGTCGCCATTCGAATCAACGATGGCGCCCAGATCCTCGCCCACCGGAGCGATGGTGTAGCGGATCACGACTGCCGCTGATTCTTCGAGCGTTTCTTTGTCGAACCCGACGATCTCGAATTCAGTGACGTCATTCGCCGACTCGCCCTCGGTCCGTTCCTCTCGCTCGATGAAGTCACCCATCTGCGCTGTGTACAGCTCTTCGCAGGGACTCTCTACTGCGCAGATGCCCGAGATTGCATCGAGGTTCGGATCGGCGTACATGGCAACAATTCGCCGACTGAGCTCTTCGATCACAAACTCGAAGTCGTCGAGCGCTACTTC
>Ga0209390_10001385_pt1 | contig 47147 bp, 22 predicted proteins | sample BON01_FD_187212 | JGI IMG/M metagenome (GOLD analysis project Ga0209390, IMG submission 187212) | Freshwater microbial communities from Lake Bonney liftoff mats and glacier meltwater in Antarctica - BON-01 (SPAdes) (version 2) | ecosystem: Environmental > Aquatic > Freshwater > Ice > Glacier...
CACTCCCCCCCTCCGAAACAGCACCACCCCTACCTCACATAAATGGCCCTTCTCACTCGCGGCGCGCCTCCTCAACACCCCCCTCATCGCCCGCCTGCATCATTGCCCCCTCAAAAAAAAAACGCCCTCAAAAACGACGACCAACGAACCCGCCGCCGACACACGAAAAACACCGCCAAAAAACAAAAAACACCAACCACCCAACACTTAGGTCCGCGCCCACGAGTGCGTGATGGACGGCTTCGAGCGCTTCGCCCAGGGCCACCTGATCACCCTCTTCAGCGCGACCAACTACTGCGGCACTGCGGGCAACGCGGGAGCCATCCTGGTTTTGGGGCGCGACCTCGTCATGGTGCCTAAATTAATCCACCCCGTGCCGCCCGCCACGCCGCGCACGCCCGACAGCGGGGGCGGGGACGGCCCGGCTTTGGGCGAGGGGGAGGAGGGGGTCGAGGGGGCGGTGCCGGCGGCGGGGGCGGCCGCCGGCGCCGACACCTGGATGACTCAGGTGAACGAGGAGCGGCCGCCGACGCCGCCGCGCGGGCGGCCGCACTCGCCCGGCTCGTCGCTCGAGTACTTTTAGAGAGGAGAGGCAAAGAGGGAGGGATGTCAAGGGGAGGACTGGCGAGTTTGGTCCGTTTTGCTTGTCGACAGGGCGTCCCGCTGCCCCCGACCGCCCCAAAAACCTGCCGCGCCAAACCCACCACCACGAGAACGAAAGGAAAAAAAAAGACTGTCGCGCACAAACTCTCTCCGCTCCCCCACGCCCCTCTTCCTGCTTGTGGGCCCGCCGCTCGCCATTCTCTATCGCGCGCGCGCGCGCCGACCGCGCGCGCCCAAGCCGCGCCCTCTCCCTGATCCGCTCGCGCTTGCACTTGCCCCCTTGATCGTGAAACCCAAATCGATCAATGCAAAAACAACGAACCCGCTCGCCGCCGCTCCTTTTTTTTTGCAAACGAAAAATTACAAAATGGTTACCAATCGTATCTCTCCAACCAGCGCCTCCTCCCTCCACTCCGATCAGCCCTCGTCCTCGTCCTCCGTAATTACCGGGGCGCAAAAGCCTACCCGCTCCGAACGTGCTGCCCCTGGCCGGCCGCGCGCGCTGCGGCCGCGCTGCGCTCTCGATTCGCAAAAGAAAAAAAAGGCGGCGGCGGCGGCGGCGGCGGGGCGTCTCGGCCCGGCGGCGCCGGAGGGGGAAAAACACCTCGGGACCCCGCTGCTGCCGTCCCCCCGCGACTCCAGAGAAGAGGCGGGACGAGGGGCGGGTCGCGGGTGATTTCCATTTACTGCGTGTGGTTGTTTTTTTCGATGTGCGGGGTCGCGAGAGAAAGGGAGGGGGGAGATAAGACAAGGGCGGCGCATGGGCGGGCGGGCGGGGGGCAGGCCGAGGCGGCGCTGCGTTTTGCGCTTGCGCTTGCGTTTGCGTTTGCGCTTGCGTTTGCGCTTGCGCTTGCGCTTGCGCGCGCGCGCGCGCGGCGGGCTCGGTGCTGCTGCTGGTAGGCAAGGCAGGCGGGTCCGAACGGCGCGTGTCGCGAGAGATCATGACGGAGCAAGAGGGGAGGAGGGCGGCCGGCGCGGGCGCGCAAGAGAAAAAGGGGGAGCGGCAAAGCAGGAGAAGGAGGGGCACGCGGCGAACGCTCTCGCCGCGGGACCAAAAACAGGAACGGGAGGGGGCGAGAGCGGAGACGCCGAACGGCCGCCGTTTGGCGTCGGTCCCTTTCTGCTTGCTGGCTTCACCGGCCCGTGCGCGCCTTGACCTGCGCTTTCAGCCCGTCCACGACCGAGGGCGGCGCCGGCCGGACCTTGGCCTCGACCGTCGCGCCCTCGGCCACGTAGGACGTCTCGCCGAGCGTCTCGCGCCCATCCTCAAGCAGCGACTGCTCGACCTCGGGCCGCCACGCCGCCGGCGCCGCCGCAGCGCTCGTGCCGCCGCCGCCGCCGCCGCCCGGCGCGTCGCCCGACGCGCCCGCCCGCAGCGACACGCGCATCGACGCGCGGCGGGGCGGCGCGGCCTCGGCCTCCCCGCCTGGGGACAGGCCCGGCGCGTACTGCCCGCCGGCCGCACGCGCGGCCGTCGCGGCGAGCCGCAGGGCCGACAGGGCGCGCGGCGACAGAACGCGCCCGCCGCCGCTGCCGCCCGGGAAGAAGGCCTGGAGCTCGCGGCGGCGCGCGCCGACGACGCCGCCGCCGCCGACGGCGCCAGCGCCGGCGGCCGCGCCCTCGCCCGCCTCCTCCTCTTGCTGCTCCGGCGACGACGACAGCAGCAGGCGCGCCCCCCGGGAGAGGCCGCCAAAGCTCCTGCCGCCCACGTTGGCCGCGGCGCCGTCGCTCTCGCGGCTAAATTCCCCCCCCGTAAGCACCCTCTTTCTCAAGAGCCCCCCGGCGGCGGCGGCGGCGGCGGCGGAAAGGGAAGGGCGGGCGGCGCTCGGCAGTGGACTCCCGGTGGTCGTCTCTGTTTCTGTGTTCTCGTCGGCGCTCGCTATCGTCGGACGACTCACCGCCTGGATGGCCTGCTCCGCGCACGTGCCGGGCAGGATCACGCGCGCGCCCGTGCAGCGCGCCAGGCACTCGCTGTCAAAGTCGAGGTTGCGCCCCGTGCATACCGGCGCCACCACGCCTCCCGGGCATCCGCACAGCTGCGGCGAGTCGTGGACGACCGAGGCCGGCAGGAAGGCGCGGCCGCTCTCGGGCTTGAGCGCGCCGGCGCCGGCCAGGGGCGCGTCGAACGCACTCGGGCCGCCGAGCGGCAGCCCGTCGGCGCCCATCATGGGGGCGGCGGCGGCGGCGGCGGCGGCGGCGGCCTCGGCCTCGGCGCCGCCGTCGACCTTGATGCCAAACTTGCCGGCGATGGCCTTGAGGTCAAACTTGGGCGCGCTGAGCCGGGGCAGGCCGGTGGCGGCCGCGGCCACGGGCTCTGCCGCCGCCGCGACCGCGGGCGCCGCCTCCGCCGTGCCGCCCGCGCCCTTGCCGGCCAGCAGCGACAGCACGGCGCCGCCGCTGATGCCCATCTTGGACGCGACCGCCTTGGCCCCGCCCACCGACTTGATGCCGGCCGCGCCCACCACGTTGGCCACCGTCACCCAAACGAGCGCCTGGCGCACGCCCTTGGGCAGCTTGTTGAACTGGTCCGCGGGCACGGACGCGATCTCGCCCAGCTTGGAGTCCTTGAATTGCTCCGTCATCGCGCCGAGGTCGACGCCAAACTTGTCCGCGATGCCCGTGAGGTTGAGCGCGACCTTGCCGCCCTCGACGGCCTTGAAGTCGAACGCGGGGAGCTTGAGGGACTTGAGGTCCTCGAGCGACGTGGGCAGGTTGATCGCGCCCAAGTCGGAGAGCTGCACCCCGTCGCCCAAGACGGAAAGTTTGTCGATGCCAGGGATTTGCTCGAGCGTGCGGTTGAGGTAGTTGCCCAGGGCCGGGACCTTGTCGACCGTGTTCTTGAGCGTCTTGACCGTGGCGATGAAGTTGTTGGCCGCCTCGGCCGCCTGCTGCATCTGCGCCATGTTTGGCACCAGCGAGGCCGCGCTGGCCTTTGCGGCCTCGGCGCCCGCGGCCGCCGCCGCCGAGGCCACCTGCGCCCCGGCGCCGAGGCACACGAGGGCCAGGAGCGAGAGCGCGCTCCGCTGCTGGCGCTGCATTTTGTCTTTTCTGCTGCTGCTTCTGCTTTTTCTGCTTTGGCGGAGCTGGCTGGCGCTGCGTTCTGTGATGGTCCCGTCTTATGTCGGGAGGGGGGGACCGGGGGGGCGCGCGATGTGAGTGAACGAGAAAAGAAGAGAGAACGAACCTCCAGAGCTGTTGCTTCCGTGCTTCTATTTTCGTCTCTAGTTTATCGAGCGGCGCGCGAGGGGGTGCGTCGGCGCCTTTAACCGACCCGCCTGCCTCGCGCGGTAAAAGAAAAGCGTCTAACGTCAGCCCTGGCGCATTCGTCGGGGCCGTTACGCGCGCACAGAGCGCGCGCGCGCGACGCGGAACAAAACGAAAAAAGGAGACGCCGCTTTCTCTGCTGGTCCCAACAACGCACCTTTCGTTCGTACGCGCGCGCGGCACGGGTTGGTGGATGAGACTGTGTGTGTGTGGAGAGGCGTATATTGTCACGCGCGCCAGGTTGCTTTTTGGTTGTGTGTCCTGAGAAAACGGACGGAGGGTGACGGAAGGCTGTCCTTGAAAAGGGAGGCGGCGGCGGCGACAGCGTCGGCGGCGGCGGCGGCAACCGCGCCAACGCGGTCGTCGCTCCTCCCTCGTTGAATGGGTATCGCAGGGCGAGAGACCAATCGAGCCAGGGCGCGCCCATGACGCGCACCAACCCGTCACACGAGCTCTGCCACGACAGGAAAGGGACTCCTGTGTTTGATCTGCTACACAAAAACAAAAAGAGCGCCGATCGCAAACAAAAGCGACGACGAGTGCGACGACGGCGGCGGGCAACACACACACGCATCAACAAAACGAAGGACCTCCTCACTTTCCGCCCCCGGACACAAAGTCCATGCGCCGGCCGCCGGCCGCCAAGGTCTCGTCGTCCGCGCCGCCGCCGCCGCCCCCGCCGGCCGCCCCCATGCCCCCCCGCCGCCCGACGCCGTCCAGCGGGCCCGTGCCCGCCGCCCGCCCGGCGCCCCTCTGCCCGCCGCCGCCGCCGCCGCCGCCGCCGCCTACCTCACTCAGAAACGAGTCCAGACCGAAAGGGTCCTGCACGGCGGCGGCGGCGGCGCCCGCGCCCGGGGCCGCCTCGTACTCCAGGGGCCCGCCGCGCTTGCCCCCGCCGCCGATGGCCGCCGCCTCGTCGCCGCCGCCGCCGAGGCCGCCGTCGCCCGCGGCGCCGGCGGCCGGGGCCTTGTACATGGCCCGACTGTCGCGCTGGGCAAACAGCGGGCGGTCGTACACGGCGTACGAGTCCTCGGCGGCGAAGCCCGCCTGCAGGCCCTGCTCTTGGTTGAACAGGCGCGCGTCGTACTGCAGCTCGCCGCCCGCGCCGCCGCCGCCGCCCGCGCCGCCCGCCGCCGCCATGCCTAGCGCCATCCTCTCTCCGACGTCGCGCTCGCGGTCGCGCGCGAGCCTGCCGCGCTTGGCGGGGCCGCCGGCGGCCTCGAGGCGTCGCTCGCGCTCGCGCTCGCGGCGGCGCTCCTCGCGCACCTCGTCGCGGCGGCGGCGGCCCTCGCGCTCCTCGGGCGTCTCGTCGTCGTCGCCGCGCTCGTCGTCCGACGCGCGGCGGCGGCGCGGCGGCGGCGGCGCCTGGCCCTCCCCGTTCTGCCCGCCCGCGCCCCCCTCGCGCCCGCCCCCCTGGCGCCGCGCCCACTCCTCGTCCTCGCGGTCCTGGTTGCGCGAAGCGGGCGGAGGGGGGGGCGGGTAGCCCCCGCCCTCTCCGTTTCTTGCGCCGCTGCCGCCGCCGCCGCCGCCCCCAGCCCCGCCCCCGCCCGCGCCCCCGCCCCCCCCGGCGCGCGCGCGCTCGCGCTCGCGGTCGGCGTAGCTGCGCTCGGCCATGGCCTCGTCGTCCTCCTCCTGGTCCTCTGCCTCGCGCCGGCCCCGCCGCGGCTGCGGCTCGGAGGCGGGGGGAGGAGCAGGCGGCGGGGGGGGGTAGTCGCCGCCGCCGCCGCCCATTCCGCCGCCGCCGCCGCCGCCGCCCATCCCGCCGCCGCCCGCCGCCCGCTCGGCGCGCGCCGCCATGGCCAGCTCGCGCAGCTCCGCCTCCTTGGCCTCCTTGGTGCGCAGCGCCACCTCGCGCTGCACGCGCGCGCGCATCTCCACCGCCTCGCGCGCCTTGGCCTCGGCAACCAGCAGCGCCTCGGACAGGCCGGCGAAGCGGTCCGAGATGACCGTCTCCTGCAGGCCGCGGCCGTCGGCGGCGAGCCGCTTGTCGAGCGGGATGGTGTAGCCCTTGGCGTTCTTCCAGTTGGACACGCAGGGGGGGATCTTCCAGTCGGCCTGGTCCTGCGCGGTCGGGGCGCGCGGCGGGGAGTGCAGCACGGGCACGGGCGCGCCGGGCGCGCCGCGCGGCGCCTTGGTGTGGCGGAATTTCGGGGGCTCGAGCGGGTCCCTCGGCAGCTCGACGACCTTCACGATGCGCTGGCCCGCGCCGGAGCCGTGCTGGGCCGAGGCGTCGGCGGGGGTGTAGCGCACGTACTCGGGCGCGCCGGGCTGCGCCGGCAGGGTGGTGGCGCGCGTGGCGGCGAGCTTGCCCTGCAGGCGGGCGGCCAGCGCCGCCTGCGTCTCGCGGGCGACGCGCGCCTCCTCCTCGGCGCCGGGTCGCCGGAGGGTCTCCTCCGGGTTGAGGATCATGTCGATCTTGGGCACGAGCGCCCGGTGCCCCTCGTGCAGGATGGCGTCCGACTGCCCGCCCTGGCGCAGCAGCGCCTCGTAGGACAGCTGGCCGTCGGCCTTGACGGCGACGGCGAGCGTCGTCCCCGCCGCCGCCGCCGCTGCGCCGCCCGCGCTGCCCGCGCCGCCCGCGCCGCCGCCCAATGGCTTGCCCATGCCGAGCGGATACTGCGCGACGTGGCACTCAGGGTACGCGCCGCCGTCCGCAAAGTCGGCGGCCTTCTTGGGCGTAAAGCCCTGGCGCTGGCCGTAGGGGGGAGGGGGCGGGCGCGTCGTCGAGTTTGGCAGCTGTTGGGCTCCTTCGCACGCCGCCGCCGCTGCTGCGGGCCGGTCCGCCCGCGCCTTGGTGGGCGCCGGCAGCGACGCGAGCAGGCCCGACATCGCGGCCGCTGTGGACGTTGCGGTTCTCTCTTCCTTGCTGTCTGTCGGCGCGGAGAGAAAAAGGGGAGGGCTCCGATGGTGATTCGTGCGCGCGCCGCGCTCTGTTCTCTCTGCACGCGCGCGCGTGAGTCTGTCCGGTTTGGTTGTATGAATGCGCAAGTTGCTGTGCGTGTCGTGCGATTTATAAGAATGAGGGGTGTTGCGAATGATTGGCAGATATGTCGAAGTTTGTCTCCGCCCGGCGGTCGTCTCGCCTTCTCGCCGCGCGTCCCGTCTCCTCCCCGTCTGCGCCCACTGAAAGCCTCTCACTCAGGCGCCGTCCTCCTCCTGCTCCTGCGCCGCCTCGTCCTCGTCCCCGTCCTCCTCCTCTTCCTCGTCCTCCTGCCGGCGGCGCTGCCGTTCCTTGCCCCGGCCCGCCGCCCGCCGCCCTTTGTTGCCGCCGCCGCGCTCGTCGTCGTCCTCCTCCTCCGACGCCTCCTCCTCGTCCTCGTCCTCGTCTTCGTCCGGCGGCAGCATCTGCGACGCGACCTTGTGCCCGCGCGCGTCCCGGTGCTTGAGGTTGCCCACGATCAGGCGCGGGCCCGTGCCGCGGCCGTCGGTCGTCGTGGGCGCGAAACAGGCGGCGACGCGCAGCACAAACCGCTCGACGGCGCGCTTGGCGGCCGGCGCCTGCGCGAGGACGGCGGCGCTTGTGCCGGCAGCCGGCGCCGCGACGCCGCCGCCGCCGCCGCCGCCGCCCGCCCGCCCTCCGCCGCCGCCGCGCGACACGGCCGCGCTGCCGGCCGCCTTGGCGTCCGCGCACAGGCCGTGCAGGATCTTGATCGCCCGCTGGAGGCACTTGATCACCTCGAGCAGCAGGGCGCCCTTCCCCCCGCCGGAAAAGGCGCGCCAAAAGGGCAGCGCCCGCGACAGCGCCTCGGCGGCGCGCCCGCCCGCGCGCACGGCCGCCGCGGCCAGCGCCGGCCGCGGCCTCTGGTGGTTGCGCGCAAGGGCCAGCAGGCCGAGCGTGGCCGCGGCCAGGCGGGCGGAGCGCGCGGCCACGTCAGCCACGGTGGGAGGGGGCTCACCGGCGTGGCGCGACGACGACGAGGCGCGCGCGCCGCCGCCGCCGCCGCCAGCCCCGCGCGCCACGGCCGCCGTGCCCGCCGCCGCCGGGCCCGTGCCGCCGCCGCTCCCCAGGCTTGCCGGCGCAGAGCCGGCGCCGCCGCACCCGCCGCCCGCTCCCGCGGCCCCCCACCTGCCCCCGCCGCCGCCGCCCCCGCCCCCGCCGTGCTTGCCGTCCCCGCCCGGCGCGAGCGCCAGGGCGTCCGCGGCGCACCGCTCCCACTGCTCGCCAAGCTGCTCCGCCGCCGCGCGCGCCCACGCCGCCAGCGTCTGCGGCGCCAGCGACGCAAAGCCGCCGCACCAGGTCCCGCCCGCCTCGCGGCCTCGGGCGCCGGCGCCGGCGAACGCCGGGACGGCGTGGAGCAGGGCGCCGCCGCCGGCGAGGGCGGCGGCGGTCTGGCGGTAGAGGGAGCGGTGAGCGGAGGTCGGGCGGGGGCGGCCGGCGGCCGGGGCGGCGGCGGCGTGCTGCTGCTTGCGGCGGCGCGAGGGGGCCGTGGCGTCGCCCTCGCGCTCGCCGGCGCTCCTCCCTTCTTGCTCCTTGTCGTCCTCCTCCTCCTCGTCATTGTCGTCCGAGGCCGTCATCGTCCCGTCCTCGTCGTCCGTCTCCTCCTCCCCCTCCTCATCCTCCTGCTCATCATCATCGGATCCGCCGCCGCGACGCGCGCGGCGCCTCGCCACGACAGGCGCCAGTTCGCGGCAGCGCCACGCCGCCTCGACAGAGGCCCGGGCGGGGCCGTCAGCAGCGGCGCCGGCGCCGCCGCGCGCGCCCGCGCCGCCGCCGCCGGCGGCCGAGGCGGCGGCGGCCAAGGCGGCGGCGGCGGCCAGCAGGAGCGACGCCGGCCGGTCGTTCGCCACCAGCTCCGCGAGCGCCGCGGTCGGGTCGCGCGCCGAGCCCACGCCCAGGGCCACCAGCTTGCCGATGGCGGCCGCGTGCGAGCGCCACGAGAAGGCCGCCGCCCCCGCGCCCGCGGGGGCCTCCTCGAGCGCCTCCGCCGCCGCCACCGACGCCGCCGCTGCGTCCGACGGCAGGCCGCCCGCGCCGCCGCCGCCGCCTGTGCCGTCGCCCAGCCAGGGCTCGCGCAGCAGGTCCCACGCCGAACGCGACAGCTCGGAGCGCATGGCCACGCACGTCTCCGTGGGGTCCAAGGACGCGGGAATCCCGGCGCCGTCGCTCTCGCCGTCGTCGGTGGCGGCGGCGGCGGCGGCGGGGCGGGCGGCGGCGGCCGGGCGGATGGCGGCAGCGGGAGCAGAGGCGGCGGCAGCCGCCGCAGCAGCAGCAGGAACAGCAGCAGGAGGAGCGCCGCGCGCCAGCGAGCACAGCGCCTCCATCACGCGCAGCCGCGCCATCTCCAGCCACAAGGTCGAGCACCCGCACGCGCGGCAGTCCAGGCGGGCCACGGCCGCGAAAGCGGAGCGCACGCGCTCGAGCTGGGGCGGCGCGTCGTCGTCGCCCGCCGTCGCCGCCGTCGCTGCCTCGTCGCCCCCCTCCCCCGAGCCCGCAAGCGCGGCGACCGCCGCGCGCTTGGCCGCCGGCGACCCCCGCTCCAAGAGCAGCGCGGCGCACTCGAGGCAGCGGCGCGCGAGGCTGAGGCCGGTGGCGCGGGCGTCGCCGGCCCCGCCTCCGGGAGCGCCGGCGAACGCGACGAGGCGGGACGCGGCGGGGCCCCCGAGGCCCGCGCCGGCAGCGGCAGAGCGCGCGGCCGAGGCGAGGACGGTGCGGCCGCCGCCCGGCCCGCGCGCGCGGACGCGCTCCGCCAGGGCCAGGGCGGCGAGATCGGTGCCGCGCACGACGTCGACGGCGGAGCGGAGGTGCGCGCACAGGCTCGGCGCAAGCGAGGGCGCGGCCTCGAGCACCGCGACCCGTCGGGCGGCGGCGGCGGCGGCCGCCTCGGCCGCCGAGCTCGACGCGCCGCCGGCCGTTCCCGCGCCAAAAAACCCGCTGCTGCTGCTGCCGCTGGGGCCCGCGCCTGCAAACGCGTCCTGGCCTCCTGCCGCCGCCGCCGCCGCCGCGCCACCGCCGCCGAAGAAGCCGCGCGCGGCCGGGGCCAGGGCCGCGGCAAGCGCGTCGTGCAGCTCGGCGACCAAGCGCGCAGAGGCAGCCATGCGGCCAGAGGTGGCGGCAGCGGCGGCGGCGGCGCCAAGCGGCGGCGGCGGCGGGGGCGGGCGCGCCGCGCCGGCGTCGTCGCCTTCGTCGTCTCGGTCGCCGCTGTCTCCAGCGGCGGCCACGAGGACGAGGGTGCGCAGGCACGCAAGGGCGGCCACGGGCAGGGGGCGCAGGCGGCGACGCGCGGCGTCGGGCCTGCCAGCGGCGGCGGCCGCTGCGGCCGAGACGGCGCCGCCCGCTCCGCCTCCTCCTCCTCCTGCCGCAGCCGCCCCAAAGCCGGGCCGGCCCTGCGCCCCTCCCGCGAACGCGCCGCCGCCCCCCCCGTCGCCGACGCTCAGGTTGGGCAGCGCCGCAAGCAGCGCGGCCGCCGACGCGGCGCCGCCGCCGCGCCCGTTCATCTGCCCGACCGACCCGACGTCGCCGCCGCCGCCCGCCGCCGCCGCCGAGAGCGCCGCCAGCAGCGCGTCCAGCGCCGCCTCCGCCGCCCGCAGCTGCGACAGGCGCAGCGCGAGGGACGCCGCGGCGCCCTCGGCGTCGCCGCGGAGCAGGGGCCGCGCCCGCAGCTCGTCCGGCAGGGGCGCGAAGGCGCCGGCCAGCTCGCGCAGCCAGGCGACGGCGGCAAACGCCGTCGCGAGCGCGGCGGCGCGCGTGGCCGGAGGGAGGTTGGCAATTTCTGTGCGCGAGGCCAGGACGCGCGTGTCGAATCCTACCAGGGGGGCCTCTAGCAGAGTCGGAGCGACGGCGCGAAGGCCGCCCGGGGAGCGGCGGGCGAGGGCGCAGCGCAGGCGCAGGGCGGGGGCCATCCAGACGAGGGCGCCGGACGGGATCGGCTGGGCGGCGGCGGCGGCGGCGGCGGCAGCGGCGGCGGCGGCGGCGGAAGGTCCGGCGGCGGAAGGTCCGGCGGCGCCGGCGCCAGCGGCGACCCCGCGGCCGGCCGTGGAGCGCATGACGGAGGCGCGACCGGCGCCCATGCCGGTGCCCAGGGTCCTGCGCATGGGGGCGCCGACGGCGGCCAGGGCGACGGGGAACAGGTTGATGGCGAGCGCGTCGCGGCCGGCGCCGGCATCGCGGCGGGCGGCCGAGCGCGCGCGCGGGCCGTCCTCGCCGCCGCCGCCGCCGCCGCCCTCGTCCTCCTCATCCGCCTCGTCGTCGTCGTCGTCGTCGCTGCTGATCAGGGTCTCCCGCGCCTCCGTCACGTGGCGGCTGTACCAGAGCTCAAGAGGCAAGTTGGCGTCCGGCGACAGTGCGTCGCGCAGCGGGTCCTCGCGGCGCTGCCGCGCGCGCAGGCGCCGCCGCTTGCGGCGCGCGGCGGCGTCGCCCCCGGCCGCCGCCCCCCGCCCCCGCCCCTCCCCCTCCCCCTCCTCGTCCTCCACCCAGGGCGGCAGCTCGCGCACGAACGTGCCCTCGAGCAGGCGCGCCGCGCGGTCGTGCAGCCAGGCAAACAGCGGGCCCGTGAGCGAGCGAGGCGCGCCGGCGCTGCCGAGCTGGGCGGCGCCGATCATCGCGCCGGCGCCGTTGCGGCCAGTGCCGCCGCCGCCGCCGCCGCCCGCGCCCGCGCCTCTCGCGCCCGCCGCGCCTGCCGCAGTCCCGCCAGAGATCTCGGCCGCGTCCACCCAGTCCGCCAGGCGGTCGAGCAGGAAGGCCATGCAGGCCGGGGAGGAGGCGCAATGGGAGAACAGGCCCTCGGCGCGCTTGATCCAGGCGGCGCGCGCGCGACGGGCGGCGGCCGACTCTGCGGCAGAAGGGGCTGCGGCGGCCCCGCCGCCGTCGCCGTCGCCGCCGACGTCGCCGGCGCCGGCTGCGGCAGCAGAAGCGTTCCGCGACAGGCGGGCGTACGCGGCGGCCTCCTGGCGCAGGAAGGACAGGTGCCCGACGATGCCGATGCGCTTGTACAGCGGGCTCGCGTGCGCGAGCGCCTTGGCGAGCGTAATGTGGACCTCGTCCGCGAAGCGGCCGCAGCCCGACCCGCCGCCGGCGCCGCCGCCGCCGGCGCCCTGCCCGTCGTCCCCCTGGTCCTCCTCTCCCTCTCCGTCCGCGCAGATGGCCGCGAGCACGTCCATCAGGCGGGCCAGCTGCGCCGTGCCAAAGCCCTCCAGGTGGTCGAGCACCTTGGCCAGCGAGGCGCCGTGCTGGCGCAGCAGGTCGAGCGTCGAGCGGCGCCGGGCGCCGCCCCCGCCCGCGCCGCCCCGCCCGCCGCCCGCACCGCCGCCGCCGCCGCCGCCGCTGCCGCCGAGCGCCAGCCGCTCGAGCGCGCCCAGGGCCGCGTCCACCTCGCCCGCCTCGCCCGAGCCGAGGTGCGCGTGCAGGGCGTTGACGAGCTCCTGGCGCTGGAATCCCTGGCCGCAGACCGCAAACAGGCGCGCGTAGAGGTGCGCGGCCGCGTCGGTGAGGGCGGACGACAACGACGACGACGACGACGAGGAGGACGACGAGCCGCCGCCGCCGCCGCCGCCGCCAAAGGGCCTCGTCAGGCGCTCCGCAAACGCCGTCAGCGCGCCCCACAGCTCGCCCCGGACGACGGACGCGTGGTCCATGAGCGCGCGGTCCAGCCAGCGCAGCGCGGCGGGCCCGCCGGCGGAGAGCCAGCCCCGCAGCAAGGCCTCGGCCGCGGTGCCCGCGCGGCCGCCGCCGCCGACGTAGCCGCCGCCGCCGCCGCCGCCGCCGCCGCCGCCGCCGCCGCCCGCCTGCTGCGACTGCTGCGTCAGCGCAAGCAGCAGCCACGCGTCCAGCGTGCGCAGCTGCGGCGGCGAGGACGCGGCCGCCACGGGCGCCAGGAAGCCGTGAGCGGCCGCCTCGTGCGTCAGCAGGGCGGACGCCAGCGCCTTGAGCACGGCCGCCTCGGGGTCTCGCGCCGCCGCCGACGGGCCGCCGCCGCCGCCGCCGCCGCCGCCGCCGGCCGAGCCGCGGACGCCGCCGCCAGCAGAGGCGTTGGCGCTCGCCGCCGGCAGGCGCGGGTCCGACGGGTCGGCCAGGACCAGGGCGCGGCGCACGGCGTCGACCACCTCGGCCATCAGAGGGGCCGGGCGCTGGTTCAGCAGCGCCATGACGCCGGTCGTGGTGCCGCCCCCGAAAAACCCGCGGCCGCCGCCCGCTCCCCCCATGGCCGCCGCCGCCGCCGCCGCCCCGGCGCCGCCGCCCGTCGCCATCGCGCCCGACGCCGCCGCCGCCGCCGCCGCCGCCGCCCCCCCGACGCCGCCCGCCAGCGCCCCCGCCCCCGGCCCCGACGCCGCGGCCGCGCCCACCACGTAGCGCAGCAGCGCGGGAAGGTCGGCCACCTCGGCCGCCGGCAGCAGCCGCAGCGCGACCCCGAGCGCGCGCTCGGCCAGCGCCGGCGGCGGCCGCAGGTCGGACACCGCCTCGAGCACGCTCGCGGCCAAGCTCACGTCCGAGTCGAGCAGCTCCAGGAGGGCGTCGGCGCACCGCTCGCGGCTAAGCCCTTGCTCCGGCGCGAGCTCGGGGAGCAGCGAGACGAGCTGCCGCTGCGTGGCCGGCGCCGGCGCCAGCGATAGCATCTCTAGGGCGCAGTCGGCCAGGGCGGCCGGGTCGGACACGCGGTCGAGCCAGCGCAGCTGGCCCAGCAGGGCGCTGCCCAGGCGCGAGGAGGAGGAAGAGGAGGAGGAACAGTTGCCGCCGCCGCCGCCGCCGCCGTTTCCGTCGTCGCCGTCCTCCTCGTTGTCCTCAAGCACCGCCGCGCGCTGGAGGATGGCGCGCGCGACGGCCGTCTGCGCGGCGGGCAGGGCCGAGAGGACCGCGCGCAGGAGGGAGTCGCCCCACTGCTGCTGGGGCGGGGGCCGCTGGGGGCGGCGGCGCGGGTCGAGGAGGCCGAGCTCGTGTCCGTCGACGGCGGCGGCGGCGGCGGCGTCGTCGCCCGCCGTCGCTGCTCCCGCTGCTGCGGCTGCTGCTGCCGCCGCTGCGGCTGCCGCCGCTGCTCCGCCAGTCACGGCCATGGGCAGCAGCGCGCGCGCCAGCCGCCGGTGCTGCGCCTCGGACCCCGACTCGATCACGTGCGACACGAGCGTGCGCGCAAACTCCCCCAGAGCGCCGACGCCGGTTCCGCCGCCGCCGCCGCCGAGCTCCGAGGCGAGGCGCCGGCGGAAGCGCCGCGCGTCGTCGACCGACAGCGGGCGCGGGGCGGCGGCGGCGGCGGCGGCGGCCGTCGCCTGTGGGTCTTGCTCTTCTTCTTGGAGCGGCGAGCAGCCGCAGCGCGCGAGCACGGCGTCCAGGCGGTCGAGAGGGGTCGCCGTCGCCGCCGCAGCGAGGGGGGGTGGCGCTGGGGCTGCTTGTTTGGAGCGCTTGGCGGGCGCCTCTCCAGCCGTCCCGGCAGCGGCGGCAGCGACGGCGGCGGCAGCGCGCTTGCCGGCGCCGTCAGGCGGGCGGTTCTCGAGGCCGCCGTCGCCGTCCTCCTCCGAGTGCTGGGTATGCGACGCGTCCAGTGCGCGGTCGACTTCCATTGTTGTTGTGATTGCGGTTGCGCTCGTCAGGCGTTTGGTGTGTGGCGTTCGCGGGATTCAAAACAGGCGTGACAGATGCTTGATGTTTTGGCTGGGGGGGGGGACGCGCTGGTCTGTGTGCGCGTCACGCCATGTTTTTTGTTGGGCCAGACGGACGCTGACGATGTTAGTGTGTCGGGAGGGCGCGAGTGTTGTCATGCTCTTGTGTTCGCCTCTTCCTCGCAAGTCCCCGTCTCGACCCTTCTCGCAAAAACAAGGGCCTGAACGCCAACTCCGCTCTCCCAATCCGCAACGCCCCGCCAATTGCACTACTTTCCGACCACAACTTGCACGCATCGACCACCTCTCCCTTGCTCCAAGGCAGAGCAAGAGACACGCCCAATCTCAGCCACAAAAGAGCCCGCAAGTGAGAGGGAAACGCCCTGCAGCAGCAGCAGTAAAGCAGCAGCAATGCAGGCGCTGCTGGGTCGTGCTCATGCAGCGCCGACCACCATCGCCGGCGGACGGGTGAGTCAGGCTTGCGCGCCACGAGCCGACGGAATGAAAACACGCAAATCTGTGAAGCTCACCCGCGCCCTTCCCCCAGACGCATCGCCAACACCAACAGTCCAATGCGCGCATCGTCAACGCACCGGCCGCATCTCCAGCCGCCGTGAGCAGCGGGCGACGCAGCGACACCCACAACAACAACAACCACGGCAGCAACGTCGACGCGCTCGCGCGGCCGCCGCCGCCGTCGTCGCTTCGCCGCCGCCGCCGCACCGCGCCCGCCGCTTCCGCGTCCGCCGCCGCCGCCCCCGCAGCCCCCTCGGTCACCGCCAGCGCCACCCCCGAGGAGGCCGAGGTCCTCGACGCCCTCCGCCGCGTCATCGACCCCGACTTTGGCGCCGACGTCGTCGCCTGCGGCTTCGTCAAGCGCCTGCGCGCCGACCGAGCCTCGGGCGCCGTGTCGTTCGAGCTCGAGCTGACTACCCCGGCCTGCCCCGTCAAGGAGCAGTTCCGGCGCGAGGCGCAGCAGCACGTCGGCGCGCTCGCCTGGGTCACGGGGGTGGAGGTGCGCATCACGGCCCAGGCCCAGCGGCAAGGCGGCGGCGCCAACAGCAACGGCGGCAACAGCAGCAACAGCAACAGCAGCGACAACGGCGCCGACGCCAGCAACGTCAGCGGCCGGCCGGGCGGCCTGCGCGCCGTGCGCCACATCGTCGCCGTCTCGTCGTGCAAGGGCGGCGTCGGCAAGTCCACCACCGCGGTCAACCTCGCCTACACCCTGGCCCAGATGGGCGCCAAGGTCGGCATCCTCGACGCCGACGTCTACGGACCGAGCCTGCCGACCATGGTTTCGCCCGACCCGCCGATCCTCCGCGTGGACCCGGAGACGAGGGCGCTCTCGCCGTGCGACTACCTGGGCGTCAAGCTCGTCTCGTTCGGGTTCGCGGGGCAGGGCAGCGCCATCATGCGCGGCGCCATGGTCAGCGGCCTGGTGCAGCAGCTGCTGACGACGGCCGAGTGGGGCGAGCTCGATTATCTAATTATAGATTTCCCGCCGGGCACGGGGGACGTCCAGCTGACGCTCTGCCAGGCGTGCGCCATCACGGCCGCCGTGGTGGTCACGACCCCGCAGAAGCTGGCGTTCGTGGACGTGGCCAAGGGCGTCCGCATGTTTGCGCGCCTGGCCGTGCCCTGCGCGGCGGTCGTGGAGAACATGGCCTACTTTGACGGCGACGACGGCAAACGCTACCGGCCCTTTGGCGGCGGCGCCAGCGGCGCGCGGGTGCAGCGCGACTTTGGCATCCCGCACCTGGTGTCGATGCCGATCGCGCCCGAGCTGAGCGCGTCGGGGGACGGGGGCGTCCCGCTCGTGGTGTCGGACCCGACGGGCGGCGCGGCGGCGCGGTACATGGAGCTCGGGGCGGCGGTCGTTCGGGAGATTGCGCGCGCGACGGCCGACGTCGGTGGTGCGGCAGGCGGCGGCGGCGGCGGCGCGCGCTCCGGCGTCTCGTTCGACGCCGACCGGGGCCTCGTGCGCGTGGCGGTGCCTCCCTCGGCCGCGCGGGCGCTCGGCATGGTCTCGTCGTCGTCGCCCCCCGGGGGTGGTGGTGGTGGCGGGCAGGGGGAGGGCGGCTCGCCCGGCGCGGCCGCTGCTGCCGCGTCTGTCGCGGCGACCAGCGACGACAGCAGCGGCGGCAGCGCCAGCAACTCCGGCAGCGGGCAGCCGTTCTGGCTCGAGCCGGCGGTCGTGCGCGCGAGCGACGCGTCCGCGTCCGCGCTCGACGAGTGGACCGGCGCCCCTCGCCCGTCCGCCGCCGTCGCCGACGACGGCTCCCCCGGCCCGCTGCCCGCGTCGATCGTGCCGCTCGGCAACTACGCCGTGCAAATCTCGTGGGACGACGGCTTCAACCAGGTGGCGCCCTACGAGATCCTTGAGGGCCTGCGCGGGCAGGCGGTCTCAGACGCCGAGGCGGCGCGGCGGGGCGGCGGCGGGGGCGGCGGCGACGATCGGGTGGCGGCTGCCGCCGGCGGGGTCGCGGCTGAGGCCCGCATCGGGGGTTGAGGATAAGGCGCGCGTGTCTGTTTGTGTAACCGGCTGATCAGGTGCGCTAACCGAGGTTTGCTCGTGTTCTTTTGGCGTCAGCATTATGTCGCTCGCAGGAAGCTCAGGAAGAGGGGCGGGGACCTGGTCGTTATTTGAAGCGGCAGCGGCGGCGTCGTCCTCACGTGCGCCTGCGTCGGCAGCGTCGCGCGTCTTTTGCGCCTTTTTGATGGCGTGTCCCCTCCCTCTCTCTCTCTCTCCCCCTCACAACACTTGCTTCGGTTCTCGCGGCCCCTCTGGCGCAGCCCCCCCCCCCCCTTTTCTCATCTCTCTCTCTGTCTCGCCCCAAACACACGATCGCAGGTCGCCGAACGACGAAACAGAACCTAGACTCCGCCCACACCCCCACGCTCCCAATAAAGCAGGGCCGAGCTCCGAGCTCCGGGCAGACGGACGCACGACTGGACACACCCTGACAGCAAGCTTGGCCGCCGCAAGAGAGCGGCGGATTGGTGGAAAGAAGCGCCGCCCCGGCGCAAAACGCGGGCGCGCGCCGACCGACCGAACGAGCGCGCGTCGTCGTGGTCGTCGTCGCGCGCGCGTCGCCCTCCCCCACCGCCCGGAAAACAAACCAAAAAAAAAAGAAAACCATGCCACCCTTTGTCCTGCCCGGCCAGGACCCCCACCAGGTCCTCGAGGTCACCACCCTCGGCCTGCCCCACCACGACGACCAGGCGCGCCAGTGCCTCGACGAGCTGTGCAAGCGCGTGCAGCCCATCCTCCGCGCGCGCGGGTGGACGGTCGGCAAGCTGGCCGAGGTGATCCCCCCCGGGGTTCCGGGCGGCCCGCCCGCGCGTCTGTTCCGGGGCGCGGCGGCGCAGAGCTACTACGGCCTCAACATCGGGGGCGGGGACGACAAGAGCTGCATCGAGATCCGGCTGTGGCTGCGGCGACGCGGGCCCGACGGCCCGCCGATCGACGCCGACGGCGCCATGGGCGTGATGCTGCACGAGCTGGCGCACATCAAGCGCGGGCCGCACGACCGCGTCTTCTACGAGACCCTCGACGCCCTGTGGCGGGAGCACAGGGACTTTGCCGCCAAGGGCGTGCGCGGGACGGGCAAAGGGTTTGACGCGCGGCCGGTCGGGCGCCTGGCGGATTTTGGCGGCGACCACATGCACAACCCGCCAAAGAAGCGGCTGCCGTCGCTGGCGGCCGAGGCGGCGGAGCGGCGGGCGCGCCACCTGCAGCTCATGGGTGGCGGGGGCGGCGCGGGGGGCGGGCGCAGGCTCGGGTCCGGCGGCGGCGGCGGCGGCGAGGGGCGGCCGGGCGCGCCAGGCGGCGGCGGCGGCGGCAAGAGCGCAAAGGAGCGCGGGCTGTCGGCGGCGCAGGCGGCGGCCGAGGCGGCCGAGCGGCGCGCCGAGGACAACAGGTGGTGCCCGGTGGAGGTGATCGTGATTGAGGAGGAGGAGGAAGAGGGGAGCGCGGGCGCGGGCGGCGGGGGGGTCAGGGCGGAGCGCGTGGCGCAGGGCGCGAGCGGCGGGCGGGCCAAGGGCGCGGCGCCGCCGCCGCCGCTGCCGCCGCCGCCGCCCAAGCGCCCGCGCGCGAGGGGACCAGGCGCGGGCGGCGGCGCCAGGCCGGCCAAGGTCGAGCTGGTGGACCTGACGCTGCTGGACGACGATTGATTGCATGATGGTGGCTTTGTTTGTGCGCGCGTAACGAAGGAACGATGCATCCAAAAAAGGAGAAGAAAAAGCGAAAAAGATGCTCTCGCGCGGCAACGCTCGGAAGAAAAAAGCGAGCGAGCGAGCAAGAAAAAAAAACGTCGTGCACTGAACCGAAAAAGAGAAACCCACCAGCCTCACGAGGGGACCAGGTCCGGACGACGCTCAAGCAGCTCCACCAGGGCCGTCTTCAAGCAGCCGGTTTTCTCGAAGCGCCCTTCCGCGACCCGCCCCCCGCTCTCCCGCCGCCGCTCCTCCCGAGCCCCGCCGCCGCCGCCGCCTCCGCCGCCTTGGCCGCCAGGAGGGTCCTCCCGGCCTCCTTCAGCACGCGCCGCACCTCCTCGTGGATGGCGCTGTGCGGGCGCCCCAGCACCTGCACGCAGTCCGTCACGGCCCGCGTGAAGGGCAGCCCCCACTTGGCGCCGCAGCCGAGGTTGCACGCCGCCTGGTCAAGGTGAGTATCTCATGCTCGGGCTCCGTCCAGGGGGCGCCGAGCGTCGTGTCCGACCCGCCCGGGTTGACGGCGTAGACGCAGCTCAAGCCGCGGACGACGCCCGCCTGGCAGTAGGACGCCGCGCCAAAGGCGCACGCGCGCACGCGCTCGGCGTCGCACTCGCCGCCGCCGCCCCCCTCGACGGCGAAGAGGGCGGGCTCCTGCTCGTCCTTGTGCATGTCGCGGCCGGCCTCGAGGATCGACGCGGCCGAGAAGTATAGGATCCCGTCCGCCCCGCGCGTGCCCGGAAGGCCCATCTCGGCGGCGTGCTGGATGGCGACGGCGACCAGCTCGGCGTCCTGCTCGCTCGGCTTGGCCGTCGTCGCCGTCGCCTCCGCGCTGGTGCCGCCGATGCCGCCCCCCTCGCTCGAGTACGTGACGCCCTGGCTCTGAACCCAATCGAGGATGCTCTCGGGCTTGTCCATGTCCAGGCCGCTCTCTTGGAGCAGCCGGAACACGCGCAAAATGGGTCCGCGGTCCTTGTCGGGGCCGAGAGCCTTGAGCGCCGCGCGCCCGAGGACGGTGTCCTCGGCGGCGACCGAAAGGCCGGACAGCTGCGCGTCCTGCTTCGCGTCGGGCATTTCCGGGCGCGTGGCGATGTGGGTTTTGTTGCAGTTTTTGTTTGCTGTTGGAAACCGAGTGATTGAGCGTGATTGGGCGTGTTGTGTGTGAGTAGGGTAGGCGAGAGAGCGGCGACCAATCTTTTGTGTCGATCGCGCGGCGTTGAGAACGCGAGCGTTACTATGTTTGGCGCAAACGGTGACTCATTGCGAACCACGATTTATTTTGGGTGCGAACGCCCCCGATTTCGACGCCAAGACTCCTAGAGTGATGCCGATCTGTGACGAGCACAGCACCACGCGCAGCTGTAGCAGATTGACGGAACTGAGATCATACAACACCAACTCTTCTACGACCCCCGCCCGCCCCAGAGCCGCGCCACCGCCCGCGGCACGACCGCCTCCCACAGCCGCGCGCGCCGCGCCGCGCCCTCGGCCCTCCTGCGCTCGGCGTCCAGCGAGGAGAAGGCGGCCACCATGGTGAAGATGGCCGGGTGCAGGGCGCCGGGCTTTTTCAGCGGCGCGGCCAACGAGCCGGCGGCCGCGTCGGCGCCTGCAGCAGAAGCAGAAGCAGATGCGGCGGGCAGCCTCTCCGCCTCGACGTACCACCCGCCCACGTCGTGCGTGCCCTTGGCGCGCGGCGGAAAGAGCCACGTGGCCGACGGCGGCAGCGTGCCGCGCTTGAGGCGCGCCAGCAGGCGGGGCGCCGGGCGCTGCGGACGCAGGAACCACAGGTGCGACACCCCGGGGGAGCTCATGCGATAGACGGCCGCCATCAGGTCGCCCGTGTGCGGCTCCATGAGCACGTCGTCCAGGGCGGCGGCGACGAAACGGCCGCCCACGAAGATTTTCAAGGGGAAGCGCGAGGCCGGCGGCAAGGGGGCGCGCGCCGCGCCCAGGATGCCGCCAAACAGGCCGCCGTGCCTGCCGCGCTGCCAACCCGCGCCGCCGCCGGCGTCCTTGTCGCTCAGGCCCAGCTCGCGCAGCGCCCAGGGATCCTCGTGCCGCACGCCGACGGCCACGACGCCGCCCGCGTCGGCGTCCGGGTCGCCGCCACCATCCGCTCCTCCGCCCCCTCCTTCCTCGGCGCCGCGCGGCGTCAGCGCGAGCTCGAGCACCGTGACGCCCGGCGAGCGGTCGTCGAAGCGCCACTCCTCCTCGACCCAGTCGGCCGTGGGCGCGCGGACCAGGCGGCGCCAGCGGCGGCGGCGCGCGCGCTCGGCGCTCGCGTGCGCGGCGGCCAGGGCCCTGGCGCGGCGAAGGGCGAGCTCGGCCTCGTTCGGGCGCATGAAGGGGGCGTCGTCGCCGTCCTTGTCGTCGTCGGGGCCGCCGCCGCCGCCGCCGTCGTCGGGTGCGGCCGCCGCCGCCGCGCGCCGGCGCTCGCGCTCCCGCCGCTGCTTCTGCTCGGCGGCGCTGCCGAGGGCCGCGTGCTCCCATTCGGCGCGGCGCAGCTTGGCGCCGAGCGCGCCGGCGACGAGCGGCGGCTTTGTCGTTGTTGCCGTTGTTGCCGCTGCGATCGTCGCCGTCGTCGTCGTCGTCGCCACCGCCCCGTCCGCCGCCGTCGCCACCAGCATCGGCGCCAGCGGCGGCAGCGCCAGCAGCGACCCGCGGGCGCCCAGCAGCGCCTCGGCGGGCGCGCCCCGTAGCCACTCGTAGGCGCCGCGCAGGGCGTGCGGCGCGTCGAGCCGCGCGATCACCTCGGCCTCCTGCTCGGGCGTCCATGCGCAGGCGTCTTGGCCGTCGCCCGCGCCCCCGCCCGCGCCTGCGCCCGCGCTCGCGCCGTCTCCGTCGCCGTCGCTCCCCAAGACCTCCCGCAGCACCTGTCGCGGGTCGGGCGCCGCGGCCGCCGGCCGGTCGTCGGCCGGGAACACGAGCGGCAAAGAAGCCGCCGCCGCCGCCGCCCCACCTTCCAGGGACGGCAAAAACCCGCCGCCGCCGAGAGCGGCGGCGCCCGGGTCACCGCCGCCGCCGGCCAGCAGCGGCGGCCGACGCTCGCGCACGACGCCGAGGAGCGTCCGCCCGCTGACCAGGTGCAGCAGCTCGGTCGTCAGGCTGGGGTCGGCCCGCTCCTCGCACTCGAACGCCGGGGGCAGGTGCCCGGGCGGGAGGCCCCGGCGCGGCGCGCGCGGGCCGAAGAAGCAGAGCAGCAGCGCAGAGTGGAGCTCGTCCGACAGCGAGTCGCGGCACCGCTCGAGCGCGCCGGCGACGGCGGCCTCGGCGGCGTCGAGCGCGCGGCCCGCCCCCGGGCCGTCGGCGGCGCCGCCGCCGCCGCCGCCGCCAGGCGCCGCCTCCCCCTCCTTCTCCGCCCCTTGGCCTGTGCCCGGCCCGCCGATCGTGTCGGTGAGCCAGGCCTCGGCCAGGTTGAAGGGCCAGGGCGCGCGCCGCGACGCCCGCGCCGCGCGCGCCTCCTTTTCCGCCCGCCGCCGGCCACGCTCCTTTTCAAACATGCGCTGCAGAAAGGGGGGGAGGTCGCGCTCGTCGTAGGTCGGGGAGGCGGCGTCGCGGTGGTGCTGCTGGTGGTGCCGGGAGGAGGAGGACGAGGAGGACGACCACGCCGAGGACGAGGCAGAGGCGCCCGACGACGACGACGACGAGGGAGGGGAGGAAGGCGCGGCGCCGTCCCCCGCCGCCGCGGTCGCGTCGAGCGCGCGTCTCCGCGATCGGTCGGAGAGCGCTTCGAAGGCCGACGCCAGCTCGAGGAAGGCGGCCGCCGCCTCCTTCTCGCCGCCGCCGCCCGATCCCTGCGCGCGGTCCGGGTGGAGGCGCATGGCCTCGCGCCGGAACGCGGACTTGATGTCCTTGGCGGAGGCCTGCCGCGAGACCCCCAGGATGGAGTAGGGGTCTCGCTGCGGCTGGCGCGGCAAAGAGGACGAGGAGGAGGAGGAGGAGGAGGAGGAGGAGGAGGAGGAGGAGGACGACGACGAGAACGGAGCGACGAGCGTCGTTGCCGGCGTTGGCGGCGTCTGTAGCGGCGTCGGCGCCGGCGTCGGCGTCAGGGGCGAGCGGGCGGCCGCGAGGTGGCGCGCCTGCACCAGGTGCGCGTGAAGCGCGCGCCATCGTCCCTCGAGCATCGCCGCGCGCCGTGACGCCATCAGCAGCGGGTCGTCATCGCATCGTGCGTTTCTCGTGTGGTGCGGGTGTGTGTGGTGTGTGCGAGGAGACAGCTGTTACTTCTGATCAATCGCACTGCCCGTAGCGCGGGCGGGCGAAGGGGTCTTTGGCGCGCCCGTGCGAAAGGAGCATCGGTTGGAATGGGCGTGACACTGGGCGAGACGGAGTGATTGGAAGACCCTCGTTGTTCCTTGAACCGAGGCCGAGCGATCGAAGTCACGGGCGAGACGGCGTCGACGTCGCGCTGATCGACGCCATAAATAAGCCGCGCGCCGCCAGAGCTCCAATTCTCTCGCTGTCACACCGATCAACGCTGCGATTACCAAACACCAATCCATCGCGCAGCAACCAACCTTTGCGCTCCTTCACCTTGCTTGCTCTTCCTTGACGCCCGTTCGCCTCAACTCGTAGTCGCGCGACTCTTTGCGCGCGCGCGCGCCCCTCTCCCTGCCGCATCGAGCGCACACGCGCACACGCGCGCGAGTGCGCACGCGTGACAGGCGGGCCGTCGACTCGTCCCGCCTCAGCGCTCACGCCGATCGAGCCAGGCGCGATGAGCGGCAAGCGCCCCGCGTCCGGCGCGGCGGCGGGCGGCGGCTATGCTCTGCCCGAGCGCGCGACGCGCGGCAAGCGGCTGCAGCAGGCGATCGACGACGAGGAGGCCGAGGGCGACGACGAGTTCTGGAACCAGGAGTTCTTCGCGGAGGAGGCGCGCGACGAGAGCTACGCCACCGAGGCGGAGGAGGAGGACGTGCCCGACTCGGATTTTGAGCAGAGCTCGGACGGCGACGCTGACGAGGACGAGGACGAGGCGGCAGAGGCGGCAGAGGCGGCGATCCGGCTCGCCGAGCGGCAGCGCGCCAAGCGGGCGGCGCCGAGGGCGCCCGGGCAGCAGCCGGCGGCGGCATCGCGGCAAAAGCCGGCGGCGCCGGCGGCAGCAGCAGGAGGCGGAGGAGGAGCGGCGGCGGCAGGAGGCGACCAGGCCGGCGCCGGCGCCGGCGCCGGCGCGCCCTCCCCCCCGGAAGCGGCCGGCGGCGAGCGCCCAAAGAAGAAGCGCCGTGCCACGCCGCCGCCGCCGGGCGAGGCGCCCGCCTTGCGCAAGTCGACGCGCGACCGCACGGAGCAGACGCTGGTGACGCGCGACCTCCAGCTGCGGCAGCGGCAAGGCGGCGACGGCGCAGCAGGCGGCGGCGGCGACGGCGGAGACGGCGGCGGCATCGCAGGCGGCGGCGGCGCTGCTGGTGCAGGCCCAGGCGCCGGCGCCGGCACCCTCCGCTCGGCGGCGGCCGCCGCCCTTCTCGCGGAGAAGAACCGCCCCCCCACCCAGGACGAGCTGCTCGCTGAGGCCGCCATCACCGAGGCCTACAACCTCGCCTCCCTGCGCTTCCTCGAGGCGCGCGAGGCAGACCAGCGCCGGCGCGCGCTCGCCGCGGGCCAGCGCGGCGCCGCGCTGCCGCTGCTGCGCTACCGCTCCTGGCGCAGCGCCGACGGCGAGGCCGTCTCGACGCTGACGCCCGTGCACACGCGCGCGGCGCCGCGGTGGATGCGGCCCCAGCGCGCGCCGAACGCCCGCTCGCGCGCCACGTGCGCGGCGACGGGCGCGCCCGCGCGGTACCGCGACCCTCGCACAGGGCGCGCATTTGCGACGGCGGCGGCGTTCCGGCTGCTGCGGGCGCGCGAGGGCCTCCCCGCGGCGCCCCGGGGCAGCGTGCCAGCCGGGGCGGGTGGGGAGGCGGCCGCGGCGCGCGTCGCGCGCGAGGCCAAGGCGCGCATGGACCGCGCGCGGCAGGAGGCGCGCCCGCGCGAGGCGCAGGAGGACGCGGCGGCGGCCGAGGCGGCGCAGGCGGCCCCCCGCGCGCAGCTCGCGCCGGTGCCGCCGGGCCGGAGCGCGGCGGCGCTGGCGGCGCAGGCGGCGGCGCAGCAGGCGGCCGCGCAGCAGGAGATGCTCCAGCACCTGCAGCGCAAGCAGCGGGAGGAGCAGCGCGCGTGGCAGGCGGCGGCGCGGGCGGCGCACGATCAGCAGGGCGCGGTGGAGGCGCTCGTGCGGGAGCAGGGGGCGCGGGCCGGGGCGCTGGCGGAGCGGCAGGCGGCGGCGGCGGCAGCAGCGGCGGCGGGCGGCCGCGCCGGCGCTTCTGCTGCGGCTGGCGCCGCCGCCGCCGACTTGGAGGTGCCGCCCGGCGTCGCCGCCCTGGTGGCCGACGTCGCGCGCTCGCTCTTCGCGGCAAGGGTGTGCGTTTGATCGATCGCTGCTGGTGGGTTTTGTTGGAAAAGAGACGATTTGTTTTTCTTTTTCACTGTTTGGTGGGTTGCGCGCCGCGCCCGTCTCTGCGCCCGCTCGCTCCAAACATAAAACGCCCCCTCTCTCTCCGCCCAACCATTACAACACACACGACCATCCTCACACGAGGTTGTTCGTCACACGCACACACACACACACACACAACCAACATCATCACTAAAGCAACAAACTTAAAACACCCAGATCAGCGCGTTTGTTTTATTTTGTCTTTTGGCACCTGTCCGCCAACCGCCGCCGCCGCCGCCTCCTCGTTCCCCGCCCAGATACAAAAAACAAGACACGCGCGCGCGCCTTCCCGGCCCGCCCTCACCACAACCAACAACCCACCAAGCTCGTCGTCCAAGCACGAGGCCTAGACGCACAGATCTGCCGGCCACCATGGACCCGCACGGCGTCCCGCGTGACGTGCAGCGCGAGGCCGCTGCCGCCGCCGCCGCCGCCGCCGCCGCCGTGGCGCCCCCACCCTCCCCCTCCGCCTGCAAGGCGCGCCTGCTGCACCCGGGCGACCGCGTCTCCAAGCGCTTCCGCGTGCTGCGCCTACTCAACTCGGGCGGCTGCGCCGAGGTCTACGAGGCGGTCGACGAGACGACCGGAGAGCACGTGGGTATTTTTTTCTTTTTTTTCTTTCTTTTTCGGAGCGGCGACAGCTGAGCGACGGGCGCCGGCGTTTTTCTCCTTCGCGCGCAATCGTTTCTCCTTTGCTTTCCATGCCGCGCGCTCAAGTCTCAAACCCACCACCAAAAAAACTCACCGATCGCACACACAACCCACGAAACACAAACAAAACAAACCACAGATCGCTATCAAGGTCGAGACCCACTCGTACTCGGCGAGCTCGCTCGCGCCCGCCGCCTTTGTTCCCGGCGGGAAAGACGCCGCGCCCGCCCGCCCCTCCGCAAGCGCCGCCTCCGCCGCCTCCGAGCCGCCCATCTGCCCCGCCGCCCTCGCCTCCCTGGCCGCCTCCCTGCCCGAGTTCGCCGCCCTCCGCGACCTCGGCGCCCTCGGGCCCGAGCGCTACACCACGTCCCGCGCCCTCGGCATCCCCCCGGTTCTTGAGATGGGCGTCGTCCGCCTGGCGCCGCCCGCCGCCGCCGCCGCCGCCGGCGGCCCCCCTACCGCCCGCGGCGCCGGCGCCGCCGCGCCGCGCCGCCTGCACCCCTACATCGCCATGCACCTGTGCGGCCGCGACCTCGAGGAGGAGGGCGAGGTCCTGGGCGGGCGCGAGCTCGCGCGCACGGCCAGCGCCGCGCTCGCCGCCCTGCGCCACGTGCACGCGCGCGGCCGCGTCCACCGGGACGTCAAGCCGTCCAACTTTGCGCTGGCGCGGGCGGTCGAGCACGCGGCGCTGCACGCAGCGCTGCGGCGGCAGGAGGAGGAGGGGGAGGGGGAGGAGGGGGGGGAGGCGGGGGCCGGGGTCGGCATGGCGGCGGCCACCGGCGCGGGGGCCGTGCAGCTCGAGGCGGGCGCGACGCCCGCGCCGTCGGCGGCCCCGGCGCCCGAGGAGGCCGCGCCCACGGGCGAGGCGACCGAGGAGGACGGCGGCGGCGGCGGCAACGGCGCGACCGGCGGCGGCCCTGCGGCCACCACCACCCTCACCCCCAAGACCCACCAGGGCCCGGCGGCGTGGCCCCGCCCGCGCGAGCCCTGCGCCGCCGCGGCCGCCGCGCCCCTGTGCCGCCCGCGCATCTACCTGATCGACTACGGCTTCGCGCGCGCCGTCGACGACGAGCCACGGGACCGCCGCGGCCGGGTGCTCTTCCACGGGACTCCCGATTTTGCCTCGCTGCGCGCGCTGCAGGGCTGCCCCCAGCGGCCCAAGGACGACCTTGAGGCGCTGGCCTACGTACTGCTGCAGCTGTCGACGGGGCGCGTGCCGTGGCGCCTGACAACCAACAGCGCCGCGGCGCGCGGCTGGACGAGCGACGAGCTGGCGGGCTTTGCGCGCCGCAAGGCCGCGCTGTTCGAGCGGGCCGTCGCGCAAGGGCTGGTGCCGCCGTTCGTCGAGCGGCTCGTGCGCCTGCTGTGGTCCCTGGGCCCCGAGGAGGAGCCGGACGCGGCGCGCGTCAACGCCATCCTTGAGATGGCGCGCGCGTGGCGCGGGTGCCCGCGCGGGCCGAGCGACGACGACGTCACGGAGGACCTGGAGGAGGAGGAGGAGGACTGCGAGGAGCGGACCGAGGACGACGGCCGCGGCGAGGAGGAGGAGGAGGGGCTCGCGCGCGCGGCGTGGGAGCACGAGCGGGAGGCGGCGGCGGCGCGCCGCGGCCTCGCCGAGAGCGGCGGCGGCGCGCCGTCGCCGGTGCCGCTCGGCGCGGGCGTGGTGCCGGCGACGACGGCCGAGGGCGACGACGACGAGCAGGTCGAGGCGCAGGGGCGCGCGCGCGCCGCCGCCTTGTGCGCGGTGGGCGACGCTGGCCGCCCCGCCCCCGGCGCCACGCACGCCTCGGGCCCGCCCGACGTCCCTCCTTTTCCGTCCGCCGCGGCCGACCACGCGGTCCGCCGCGCCTCCCGCCGCGTCGTGCTGTCCGCCCCTCCCGCCCTGGCGTCGCACGAGGGCGAGCTCGACGCCGCCGCGGCGACCTTTGGCGCGCCCGGGGCGGCGCCCGCCGCGATCGTCGACGCCGCCGAGGCCGCCGCGCTCGCCGCAGAGCTGGCCGAGGCGGCGGCGCCTGTCGTCGCGATGCACCGGGTCGGCGCGGACGGGGCCGTCGCGCTAGAGCTCCTGGGCGACCGCGAGGCCGTGGCGGAGCTCGCGCACGAGCAGGCGCAGGGGGAGCAGGCGGCGGCAAGCGATGCGCCCGAGGCGGCAGCGGCGCAGGCGGCCGCCGCCGCGCCCCTGCCCCCGGCGGCGGCCGTCGAGGACGGCGCCCTGCTCCCGCTCGAGCCGGTCGCGGTCGCGGCCGCGCCCCTCCCCGTGGCCCCGCTGCCGGCCGCGTCGCCGTCGCCGCCCGTTCTGGCCCGCGCCGGCGACAAGCGCGAGCAGCCACCGTCGGCGCGGCGGGTGGAGGAGGAGGAGGCGGAGGCGGCCGCGGCGGCGGCGGCCGACAAGGAGAATGCCGCGCCCGTGCTGGTGGCGGCGGCGGCGGCGGTCGTCGGCCTGGCGCCGGCGCACAAGCGCCTGCGCCTGAGCATCGAGTCCGGCCGGCACCAGATGCTGCTGGAGGAGCCGGACGAGTGATTTTTTTATGTGACGCAGGCCAACACAGAGACAGACAAGGGCAACGACAAAACGCCGCCGCCGCATTTGATTTTATTTTTCTTCTCGCTTTTTCTTTTTCTCTCTCGCGCACACGCTCGATCATCTACCCCCCTTTTTTTTTATGCACGTTCCCTCACAAGATTCATCACACACGCGACAATCATGAATCGAGAGATTCGCGTCAGCGCATAGAGTCGACGACGACGTCGCGCAATAAACCGCATCCAAGCAGACGGACCTAACAAATAAGCTAGAATTACATGGCCGCCGCAACGGGCGCCCACCCAACGCCCTCGCGTTGACCGCCCCCCGTCAGCGCAGCGATCGCTGCCCCTGGGTCCGCCGAAAGCGAGGTTGGCGAAGCGGCGGCCACCGGCGCGGGGGCCGTGCAGCTCGAGGCGGGCGCGACGCCCGCGCCGTCGGCGGCCCCGGCGCCCGAGGAGGCCGCGCCCACGGGCGAGGCGACCGAGGAGGACGGCGGCGGCGGCGGCAACGGCGCGACCGGCGGCGGCCCTGCGGCCACCACCACCCTCACCCCCAAGACCCACCAGGGCCCGGCGGCGTGGCCCCGCCCGCGCGAGCCCTGCGCCGCCGCGGCCGCCGCGCCCCTGTGCCGCCCGCGCATCTACCTGATCGACTACGGCTTCGCGCGCGCCGTCGACGACGAGCCACGGGACCGCCGCGGCCGGGTGCTCTTCCCCGGGACGCCGATTTTGCCTCGCTGCGCGCTCTCCAGGGGTGCCCCCAGTGGCCCAAGGACGACCTCGAGGCGCTGGCCTACGCTCTGCTGCAGCTGTCGACGGGGCGCGTGCCGTGGCAGCTGACGTCCAACAGCGTCGCGGCGCGCGGCTGGACGAGCGACGAGCTGGCGGGCTTTGCGCGCCGCAAGGCCGCGCTGTTCGAGCGGGCCGTCGCGCAAGGGCTGGTGCCGCCCTTTTGTCTTGTTTTGTGCACGTTTTCTCAACAGATCAACTCCACACGCGACGACACATCAAAAGAATCGCGTCAGCGCATAGAGCCGACGACTATACGTGGAACAATTACATCCCAAACTAACAAACCCCCCAAAATCACCCTGCAGGCGCCGCCGCGACGGGCGCCCCGTCCTCTGCTTTCGCGTCGACCGCCCCCCTGAGCGCCGCGATCGCCGCCCGCGGGTCGTCCGCCCCAAACACCGCGCTGCCCGCCACCAGCACGTTGGCCCCGGCCCCCGCCGCCCCCTCCACGGAGGCGCCCGGCGCGATGCCGCCGTCCACCTGCACGTCCAGGAGCGCCGACCGCCGCCGGAGCGCCGCGCACTTGGCCGCGGCCGCCGGCAGGTAAGCTTGGCCGCCGAACCCCGGCTCCACAGTCATGATTAGCGCCAGGTCTACGAGGCCCGCGTCCACGTAGGGAAAGAGTGAGTCAGCGGGAGTGGCGGGCTTGATGGCGATGCCGGCGCGCATGCCGGACGCGCGGATCTGGTCGACGAGCGCGCGGACGCGGGCGTCGACGGCGGGCGCGGCGGGCGAGTTCGCGTTTGCGGGCGACGCGCCGCCGCCGCCGCCGTCCGCCGCGGCCGCCGCCGCCTCGGGCGCGACGGCCTCGAGGTGGAACGTGTACATGTTGGCGCCGGCCTTGGCGTAGTCCTAGGCGCGAGAGTTGTTCTTGGGGGTTTGTTGGTTTTGGTTTGTTCGGTCGAGGGGCGAGTTGTTGAGACGACGACGACAAGAGCGGGGTCTGGGGGCGGGGGGCGCCGCGCGCCCCCTCCCCCCTCACCTTCCCCCCCGCCTTTGTTCCTCTCTCTCTCTCTCTCACCTCGACCCACTGCGACGGGCTGGAAACCATCAGGTGCACGTCGAAGAAGACGTCGGGGCCCAGGTTCTTGCGCATGCTCGCCACCACGGGCGCGCCAATTGTCAGGTTGGGGACAAAGTGGCCGTCCTGCGTTTGATTTTTTTGGTTTTTAACGGGGGGGAGCGGGCGTCGGCGTCGCCGGCGGCGGCGGCGTCGGTGTCGGCGGCGGCAGAAAAGGGGTGTTCTTTGTTGGCGCTCGTCGTCGTTGTTGTTCGTGGCGTGCGGGCAAGGGCTGAATGACGAGGGGGGGGGTACCGGGCCGTCGTGATACCGGCAAGGAGAGCGGGGGGGGCTGTCGTTGCTTGGGCCGGGGCCCAGAGCAAGCGCGACGGGGCAGAGAGGAGCGGACGACGACAACGACGACGGCGCCGCCGCCGTCGCGCTCGCCCCCCCGGATGAAGCAGCGAAACCGCACCATCACGTCGATGTGCAGCCAGTCGGCGCCGAGGGCGATGATCCGCTTGCACTCGTCCGCTAGCCGCGCGAAATCTGCCGCCAAAATCGACGGCGACACGATCGTGGCGGGGCGGTCGCGCGCCATCCCGATTCCTCTCTCTCTCTTTTCGAGAGCTATGGTTTTGTCGCGTGGTGGGACACGGGCCGGAGGTGAGGTCGTTGGGCGGTAGGCGCCTGATCGATGAATGCGGGGTTCGGCGTGGTAGCGGCGTGTGCAGTGACAGAGAGAAAGCGCGAGAGAGAGACAGATGAAGGAGCTTCGGCGGCGGCCGGCGGCCAAACCGCCGCGCGCTCCTTGTCGTCGTCGTTTGTCGCTCGGCCGCTCGCTCGCTCCTCCGCGCATCCAACTCGAAAACAGAAACAAAATCGTGGTCACACCAAAAGGCCGAAAACCACTAGCTCGCCTCCTCGCCAAACTCGCTCGTGAACCGCTCGAAGATCTCCAGGTCCCCGGGCGACACCGTCGGCCGCGCCCGCAGCAGCACCTTTTCAAAGTCGCGGCGCGTGATGCGCGGCGGCAGCACGCGCCCGGCCGCGCCGCCGTCGGCCAGCGCCTGCAGCGTCGCCTCGAACGCGCCCGGTGCGTTGGGCGCGCACGGCTCGAAAAAGGGCCCCTCGAGCGGCGGCGGCGGCTGTTGCTGCGGCGGCTGCTGCTGCTGCGCTCCTCCTGCTGCTCCTCCTCCCCCTGCCCCGCCGCCGCTCGCCGCCGCCGCCGCCGCCGCCGCCGCCGCCGCCGCCGCCGCCGCCGCCGCGCTCGCCGCCGCCGCCACGCCCGGCGCCGCCTCGCGAAAGTGCGTCGCCTCGCGCAGCAGCCGGATCGGCTGCATCAGCACGTCCTTCACGCACACGGCCACGTCCGACCCGCTGAACCCCTCGGTCCGGTCACCCAGCGCCGCAAAGTCGGCCTCAAGCAGGTCGTGCGGCGTGTCGCCGAGGTGCACTCTGAACATGTGGGAGCGGGCGCGCGCCCCCGGCAGCGGGATGTATATGCGCTTGTCGAACCGGCGGCGGATGGCCTGGTCGAGGTGGTAGGGCAGGTTGGTCGCGGCCAGCACGAGCACCCGGGCGTCCGGGTTGCTCCCGACGCCCTGGATCTCGACCATCAGCTGCGTCTTGATGCGGCGCGCGGCCTCGGACTCGCCGTCGCCGCGCGCGCCGCACAAGGAATCCACCTCGTCGATAAAGATGATGGAGGGCGCGCTCTCGCGGGCGAGCGCAAACAGCTGCGACACGAGTTTCTCGGACTCGCCGAGCCACTTGCTCACCAGGTCGCTCGACGAGACGCTGAAGAAGGTCGAGTCGGCCTCGGTGGCCACGGCTTTCGCCAGGTAGGACTTGCCGGTGCCGGGCGGGCCGTACATCAGGATCCCAGACCACGGGCGGCGCTTGCCCGTGAAAAACTGCGGAAACTTGACAGGCAGGATGACGGCTTCCTTGAGCGCCTCTTTGGCGCCCTCGAGGCCGGCGACGTCGTCCCACCGGACGTTGGGCTTCTCGACGACGATGGCGCTGCCGATCGAGGCCTTGAGGCGCTCCTTCTCCTTGTCGCCCGAGCCGTCGTCGCCGTTCCCGCCGCCGCCGCCGCCGTGGCCGTTGCGCCGCGGGCGCGCCGTTGCGGCCGCGCCCGCGCCGCCCGGCGCCGCGCCGGCGCCGGCCGCCGCCGGCGCCTCCTGCTGCCCGTCGACCACGCCTTTCAGGTACTCGGCGCGCGCAAGGTACTCGCGGAACTTGCCCATGATGGCCTCGCGGCTCCGCGGGTTCTTCTCATATTTTAGATGAGTCGAAAAGTACTCGAGCGCGGCCTTGTAGTTGGAGAGCGCCCGGTCGTAGTTGCCCGCCTCGTCCTCGGCGACGGCCACCTTGACGAACTCGATGGCCTTGCCCTTGAAGTCGCTGTACATCGTGGGCGACTTGGCGGGAGGGCTGGGGGGGCGGGCTCGGTGCGCCCTTTGGCCTGCGGCGGCGCGCGCGTCGGCGCCGGGGGACGTCTCTGTCGGCGCGCGCGCGCGTCGACGGCGTCGGCGTCGGCGGCGAGGGAGGGCGCCGCTGTCTGCTCTCTCTCTCTCTCTCGGCGCGCGCCTGCCGACCGACCGGAGGCGATCGCGCCTCGCTCGCTGATCGGCGGGGCGCGCAAGGTGGTGGGCGGAAGGCGCGCGGAGAGAGGGAAGTCCAAGCTCCCGACCAACGGAAAAGCTCCCCCTCGCTGCACGCAAGGCCCTGGGCGCGCGCGCGCGCGCAAGGCCACGTCTTGCGGGGGCGGCACGCAAGGACGCTCAAGGCAGGAGCTGAGCGTGGGGGTGGAGAGGAGTTTTGTGTCGTTTCGAGTTTTTGAGTTGTGGTTTTGCGAGTCGCTCTTCTCTCTTTGCCGCGTGCACTGCGTTCGGTGGGTTCAACGCTGGCGGATGTATCGAGCTGTTGTTAGTGTGAGCAGCTGCGTGAAGCAAGCGGGAGGACACTCGAGCCTCTCAAGTTGACCGGAGGAGGAGGAGGGAGGAAGAGGAGAGGAGGAGGAGGGCTGGGGCAAATGTGACTTCCACGCGCTCTTGTCCAAATCGATCGACGCTTTTGCGTGTACCTCCACTTCTTCGAGCGATCTGATTGAGACGTTCGACACTCCCGTTTCCTCTCCACGGTCGGGCGCATCATACAAAAAAACACCTTCATCATCACCATGAGCACTCACCAAAACGCCGAGCTCACACCGAAACGAGCGGTCAACCTAGCCGCGTATGGGGACTACTAGCGCCGCATCGCATGCGTGCGCCCGCCCCCGGCCCCGGAGGAGCTGAGGTGGAGGCGGCGCGTGGGCGCGCCCCTTCTTTTGCGACTCGAGGATGAGGCACGGGAGTGGTGGCAGCCCTGCGCCGGGGCCGTCCTCCGCGCCCGCGTCCGCGTCGCTGTCCTCGGTCGCTCCGGGTCGCGTGCCTGCCTCGCCCGTCGGGACCCTGAGCAGCATGTGAGGTTTTTCAGTGCAGGTCGGCGTTTGTGTTTCTCTCTCAAAGCGCCGCGGCCACCGCATCGGTCGTCGCGCGGCGCGCGCGCGCCGCGAGCGGCCGTCGTCCTTCTTCGCCCGCCCCCGCGCTCACACCCCTCCCTCTCTCGCTCTCGCCCCAAAAACCAAATTATCAAACAGCCGCCAAGGCATCGTGCGCAGCGGTGGCGGAGGGGCGACGGCAGCAGCAGCAGCAGCAGCAGCGACGGGCCCCGCGCGCGCCTGGTCTCTGCCGCCGGCCCCGGTGCTGCTCCGCGCCGCGCCCCCGCCCCCGCCCGGCCCTGCCGCCTGGCCCGCCGCCGCCGCCTGGCCCTCACCAGCATCAGCAGCAGCAGCCACAGCGGCAACAGCAGCACCGGCGCCCGCCCGACGACGTCCGTCTTGGCTCGCACCCGACGACAACTCAGACGACGACGACGACCTCGACCGCCACGGCGCGCCGCCCTCGTGGCGCGCCGCGGCGCGCGCCGTCGCGCCGCGGCCGCCGCCGCTGCCCGCGCTGTCCGCCCGCGCCCTCGCAGAGCTGGCCGCGTCGCTTTGCTCGCGCGCCGGCTGGCGGCGGCGGCGGCGGATTGAGCACGATTCCGGCCGGCGAGCAGGCGACGGCGGGCAGGGCGGAGAGGGCGCGGCGCGCGCGCGGCGGCGGCGCGCCGACAAGGCGAGGTTTGCGCGCGCGTGGCTCTTGGCGACGGCGCGCGCGCTTCCGCTGCTCGGCAAGACCGGCAGCGGCGACGGCGGCGACGGCGACGAGCCCTTTGTGGTCGCCATGCTCCTGGACGCGGCGGTCAAGCTCTTTGCCGCCCGCGACGACGACGACGGCGACGGAGGCGACGGCGACGGCGACGGCGCCGGCGGCCCGACCCTGCTCGCCCACAACCCCTCCTTGGAGCCGCAGCTGCGCGAGTGGGCGCGGCTGTGCTACGCGAGCACGGCGGCGGCGGCGGGCCCTCGGACGGAATCAAGCGGCGACGTGGGAAGCGGCGGCGGCGGCTTTGGCGGTAGCCCCGACAATGACAACAACCGCGGCCACATGGCGTCAGCCCCTTGTTGGCCGCCCAGCCTCCGCACGCTGGCGACGCTCGTCTCCTCGGCGGCCGCCTTGTCGCGCGCCGCCCCCGGGTGCGCGCCCCCCGCCGAGTGGCTGGCGTCGGCGTACAGCGCGTCGGCGTGGCGCCTGCGCGCGTGCGGCGGCGGCGGTGGCGGCGTGGCGGCGGACGCGCCCGCCGCGCGCGGGCGGGCGCTGGCCGTGGCCAGGCTAGCGCACGGGGCGGCGGGGCTCTCCTCCTCCTGCGCGGCGTCCCCTCCGCCCCCGGCCTGGCTGCGCGCCGCGGGCGACGCGCTAGCCGCGTGCGCGCCCGCCCTGCGGCAGCTGGGTCCGCGCGAGGCGTCGCTCGCGCTGCTGTCCGCCGCGCGGCTGCTCCCCTGGGCGGCGGCGGCGGCGGCGGCGGTGGCGGCGGCGGCGGCCCCTCACGGCGAGGCCACGGGAGAAGCAGCAGCGGCGGGCGCCGGCGCGGCGCGCGACGCGCTCCAGCGCGCGACCGTCGCGCTCGCGCGGGCGCTCGCCGAAGGCGAGCGCGCGGCGGCGTCGCCGTCGCCGGCGGCGCAACCCTCGGCCCCCGCCTCTTGCTCCTCGGCGCCTCTTTTCCGTCTCTCCCCGCTGGACGCGAGCGTGGCCGCCCAAGGGCTGGCGCTGGCGCTCGAGTCCGCCCCGCCCGCCGCGCTCGCCCGGCACGCGGGGCCCCTGCTGCGCCTGGCCCTCGAGCGCCTGCCGGGCATGCGCGGGCCCCGCGAGCTGGCGACGACGGCGCTGGCGGCCGCGCGCGCGCTGCGGAGCCTGCGTCGGCGGCAGAGGGGCCGCCCCCCCGCCGGCGCCGCCGCCGCCGACGCCCTGGGGGAAGAGGAGGCGGCCTGGTCGCGCGCCGTCTGCGCCGCCTCGGGCGCCGTCATGGACGAGTTTGGCCTGCGGGACCTGGCCGCGTCGGCCGAGGCGCTCGCGCTCCTGCGCGCGCCGCCGCCCGCCGAGTGGTACGAGCCGTTCTTGCAACGCGCGGCCGTGGCGGCATCGTCGGCGGCGGAGGCGGCGTCGGCGGCGTCAACGGCCGCCGCGCCCGCCGCCCCTCGTTCACCTGCCCCCCTCGACCTCCTGGCCGGCCTGCTCCAGTCGGTGGGGCAGATCGCCCTGCGGCCCAGCGCCGAGGATGCGGCCGTGGCGCTCGCGCCCAGCCGCGCGTGGCTGCGGGCGGTCTACGGCGGCGCGGTCGCGCCGCTGCTGCTGCGGCGACGAAACGACGACGGCGACAACAGCGACGGCGACGACGACGCCACCGCAGCCCCTGTCCTGTCGCCGACCGCGGCCGTGCAGCTACTGTGGACGCCCGCCGTCTGCGGCTGGCAGCCGACCCCGTCCGTGGCCGACGCCCTGCTGGCCCGGCTCGAGCGCGCGGCCGTCGACGCGGCCGCCTCCGGGCGGCCCGTGCTACCGCCGCGCCTCGTCGCCCCCCTGTTGCGCGCGTCGGCCAACGCGCGCCGCCGCCCGGGCCCCGCCCTCATGCGCGCCCTGCTCTTCTCCCCGGCGGCCACGCGCCGCCTCGTCGCGGGCGCGCGCGGCGGCGGCCTCGACGGCGGCGGCCTCTCGCTGCGCGACGCGGCCGCCGCGCTCAGGGCGCTGCGCCTGCTGCAGCAGCAACCCGGCGGCGGCGGCGGCGGCGGGCTCGGCGGCGTCGGCGGCGGCGCTGCCGGCGGCGTCGGCGGCGGCGGCGGCGTCGGCGGCGGCGGTGTCTGGCTCTCGACCCTCGCGTCGGCCCTGGCGCCGCGCCTGCTCGAGGTGTCCGAGGCCGCGGGGCCGGCCGCCGCGCGCGACGCGGCCGCGCTGGCGTCGGCGCTCGCGGGCCTCGGCCTGCGTCTCGAGGAGGGCGAGGGCGAGGGCGATGGCGGCGGCGCCGTCGGGGCGGCCGCGGCGCCGACGGGCGCGGCGGCGTCTGCGGCGGCAGCGGCGGCCGCCCCATCATCGCAGCGCCACCCCTTCACGCAAGCCTGCCTCGCCTGCACTGGCGGCGGCGCCCGCCTGGCCTCGCTCGGCCCCGCGCGCCTGTCGCGCCTGCTCCTGGCGCTCGCTCGCATGGGCGCCCGCCCGCCGGCCGGGTGGATGTCGGCCGCGCTCGCCGCCCTCGGCGCAGACCTGTTTGCCGGCGCGCCGTTGCCGTTGCCGTCGTCGTCGTCGCCCGACGGCGGCGGCGGCGGCGGCGGCGCTGGCCCCGGCGGCCCCCGCGCCCGGGCCTCGGACGTCGCGCGCGCCGCCGACGCCCTCGCGCGCATGTCGTACGCCCCCTCCCGCGAGTGGCTCGGCGGGGCGCTGCTGGCCTTCCAGCGGCGCCTGCCGGCTGCCTCGGCCGCCGACGCGCTGCGCATGCTCAGAGCGCTGGCCGCTTTGCCGCCTCCCGCCGCTGCCCGCGCCGCCGCCGCCGCGGCGCCTGCCGCCTCTGCCGCCGCCGCCGCCTCGGCGGGGCGCTCTTGGGCCGAGTCTTCGGCGCCGACCGCCGCCCTGGGCCTGCCTCCGCGCGCCGCGCGCGCCGCGGGGTTTCTCAGTGGCGCTGCGACCGCGCCCCCGGGCGCCTCGCCGGTCGCTGCCGCGGCTGTCGCGGCGATGGCGGCGATGGCGGCGGCGGCCGCGGCAGCCGAGCTGCGGCGGCGAGACGAGGGGCAGCAGCAGCAGCAGCAGCAGAGGGGGGTCTCGTCGGCCCCATCCTCGCCGCCGCCCTCTTTCCCGGCGCCCCTGCCCGCCCGCTGGCTCAAGGCCGTGCTACTGCACCTGCACGCGCGCCGCGACGAGCTCGGGCCCGCGGGGCTCGCCGAGCTCGCCGCCGCCCTGGCGCGCCTCTCCGCGCGCCCGCCCGCCGCCTTTCTCGACCGGCTGGCGGCTGCCTCGGGCGCGCTGGCCTCGCGCGGCGGCCTTCCCCGTTCGCCTTCCGCCCATTCCTCCTCGCCGCCGCCTTCTCCGCGTCCCCTGTTCGCGCCCTGCACCCTCGCCGACGCGCCCGACCGCGACGTCGTGCGGCTGGCGTGCGCGGCGGCCGCGCTTGGATGGCACCCCGGCGCGACACTGGCGCCGGGCGACGCGGCGGCGTGGGGGTCTGCGGCCGCGGGCGCCGCCGTCACGGGGCCGCCACCGCCGCCGCCGCCGTCGCCGCCCGACACCCAGCAGCAGCAGCAGCAGCAGCCGCCGCAGCCGCCGCGGCAGCAGCAGCAGCAGCGGCCGCCGCGCACCCACCAGCCGCAGCGCTGGATCGCGCGCGTCCTCCTGCCGCGCACGCTGCCGTCCCTGCGCGCGCTCGACCCGCCGCAGCTGGTGCGGCTGCTTGCGGCGCTCGCCGCGCTGCGCGCGCAGCCCGGGGCCGCGTGGCGCGCCGAGGCGGCGGCGGCGCTGGCGGCCGCGCAGCGGGAGCTCTCGCCCCGGGACGCGTGCCTGGCGGTGTGGGCGTGCGGCGTGCTGTTTGGCCGGTCGCCCGGGGCGGCAGCGGCGGCGGCGGCTGCTGCTGCTCAGGCGGCGAGCGGCGGGGCCGCCCCCGGTTCTCCCTTGCTTCTGCCCGCCCCTTCCGCCCCCTTGTTCGCGTCCGCCCTCGCCCCGGCCGTCGCGCGCGTCCTCGACGCCCCCTGTCCGCCCGACTGCCTGCCGGGCCTGCTGGCCGGCTGCGTGCGCCTGGGCCTCCGCCCGTCGCAGGCCCGCCTCCGGGCGGCGGCGGCGGCCCTGCTGCCGCCCCCGCCGGCGGCGGCGGCCGCGGCCGCGGCGGCGCGCCCGCTCTCCTCCGCCCAGCTGGTGGCCGCGGCCGTCGCGCTCGCGCGCCTGCGCCTGAGCGCGCCCGCGGCCTGGGTCGAGGCGATGGAGGGGCGTGTGCTCGAGGGGCGTCCGCCGCCGGGGCTCGAGCGCGCCGGCGCGTGGGCGCTAGGGCGGCTTGCGCGGACGGCCGTGGTCGAGGCAGGGGTAGCGGCGGACGATGGCGCGGGGTATTGTTGAGGTGCCTTTCGTGCTTTTGTGTATTTCTAATGGGATAAAAGTTGCGCATTGTTTCCCTCCCCCTCGTCTAACTCCTGCTCTCACTCATGCGGCGGCGCAACTCTCTCCTGGCGGCGGCTGCTGCCTACGCCCTTCCTCGTCTTGCCGCCTCTTCCCCCTACCGTCATGTTCCCGCTCCCTCCTCCACATAAACAACACGACCCGATCGCGATTAGATTGCCGCCCCACCCTTTCAAAGACATTCCTTCCTATTGCGGGCGCCGAGGGACCCGAAACCCTCCTCTTCCCTCCTCTTCCCTTTCTCCACGGGTGCGCGCCCCCCGCCCCGAACAATGCGCCGCGCAGCCCTGATGCGGCAGACGTTGCCGCTGGTGGCGCTGGTGGCGCTCGTCGCCGCCGCGTCGCCAGCGGCGGCGGCGCGACCGGCGAGCGCCAGCGCGGCGTCACCCGTCAGCGCCGCCGCCGACAACGCAAACGCCGCCGCAACGAGCAAGCCCTCCCCGCCCCGTACCGCCCTGCCGAGCCCCACGCACGCCGGCTACCTCGACCTGGGCAACGAACGCGGCGGCGAGATGTACTACATGTACTACGAGGCCGAGGCGCCTGAGGACGCCTCGACAGAGACGACCCCCGTGCTGCTGTGGCTGCAGGGCGGCCCGGGCTGCTCGTCGCTGTTCGGCGCATTCTACATCAACGGCCCCTACCTCGTCAACGCCGACCTGTCGCTGCGGGCCAACCCGGGGCGCTGGAACCGCAAGTACGGCACCCTGTTCATCGACCAGCCCGTGGGCGTGGGCTTCTCCGCGGCGAAAAAGGCGTCGGACGTGCCCGCGCGCGAGCTGCCGCTGGCCGCCGACCTGTTCCTGGCGCTCAACGCGTTTTACGCGGCGCGCGGCGCTCCCTTCTCCCGCCGCCCGCTCTTCGTGACGGGCGAGTCGTACGCCGGCAAGTACGTCCCCTCGATCGCGCACTACATCCTCCAGGCCCACGCGCGCGCCCACGGGTACGAGCACGAGCTGCGCCACCCGCGCCGCCTGGGCCCTGGTGCCGCGCAGGCGCCGCCGCGCTTTCCCTACGGCGGCTGCGCCATCGGCAACGGCTTCACCGACGCCGTGGCGCAGACGCTGGTGCAGGCCGAGGTCGCGCACAACATGGGCCTCATCGATTGGGGCCAGCGCGAGCGGGCCGAGGTCCTGCAGCGGTCGGTGGCGGCAGCCGCGCGCGCCGGGGACCATGCGCGCGCCCGCGCCCTGTCGGACGACGTGCTAGCACTGATCAACGGCGCGAGCGGCCTCGGCACCCTCGAGGACGTGCGCCGCGAGAAGGGGTACGACGCGGAGGACCGCGTGGGCCGGCTGCTCAACCTGGCGACGGTGCAGGCGGCCGTGGGCGTGCGAGACGTGGTCGAGGAGGAGGAGGAGCAGTCTCGGGGAGGAGGAGGAGGAGAGGGCGCGGACGGCGGCGGCGGCCAAGGCAACGACGCCGGCGGCCAAGCAGAGGCGCCCTCAAAGCTGCCGCCGCCGGAGCGCCGCTACGAGAGCTGCAGCGCCGCGGTCGGCGCGACCATGGCGGGCGACGTCATGCGCTCCACCGCGCACCTGGTGCCCGACCTGCTCGCGCACGGCCACGTGATGCTCTACCACGGGCAGTTCGACGCCGAGTGCGGCGCGCGCTCAAACGAGGCGTGGCTCGCGCGGCTGTCTTGGCCCGGGGGCGCGGGGTTCAAGGGGGCCAACCGGACGCTGTGGTGGGGGGGCGTCGAGGAGGAGGAGGAGCGGGCGCGGAAGGGGCGCGAGGGGGCGGCGTCGGCGTCGGGGGCGCCGGGGGCGGCGTCGTTGTCGGCGGCGTCGGCGGCGTCGGCGGCGCCGCCGCTGCCAAACGCGCACAGCGGCTTTTACAAGGAGCACATGCGCCTGGCGCACTACGTCGTGCGGAACGCGGGTCACATGGTGCCGCACGACCGGCCCGAGGTGGGGCGGGCGCTGATCGAGGAGTGGGTGGACGGCGTGCTCAAGGAGGGCGGGGGAGGAGGAGGAGGGGGCGGCGGCGCGGGCGGCGCGGGCGGCGCGGGCGGCGGCGGCGATGGCGCCTTTAGCCCTCGCGTGTGGCCCGGGCGGCGACCGCCGCCGCTCGCGGGGGCGTGGGCCGGCTGGGGCCGCCCGGCTGGCGGGGCCCGCGTGGAGTACGACCCCTACGACGACGTCGACGATGCCGACCGAGGTGCGGGCTTGGCGGCGGGCGCCGGCGAGGATGCATCGGCCGCCGTCGTGTGAAGAAATGGGAGGCAAACCCCCCGCCCCTTCCCGCCGGGCGCGCGCTCTCGACGCCTTTTTTTCTGGAGCTGTTTTTCGTTTCGTTTTGGAGACCGCTCTCTTGACTGAAGATTCCTCTGTACATGTATCTAGGGTGTAGACCACACCACCGGATCCTCCTGTCGCCTGTTTGCAACTGTGTCGTTCTTTTCTCGGTTCCGTGCTTTTTGCCTTTGAGTGACGGGGCGCGCGCGGGGCGCTCGCGCGGTTTCGTTCTTTTTGTGCCTTCTGCCGAAACGCGGGCAGAAAATACGGAGTGTATGCGCCGTGGTCTTATGCGCGCATACGGGGGCAAGAGGAAGGGTCGGGGTGCGGTGGGGTGGGGCGCTCGGCTTTTTGTTTCGAGCAAAGAAGCAAAGTAAGCCCTCGCTGCGCTGGGGCGGAGAAAAAAGAGGCGCCTGGGGGCGAGGGCGGCGCGCAAGTGGAAAATGTATTTTTCAAAAAAGAACCATAGTCGTCAGAGAGAGGGGCGCGCGGCGCCCGTGAGTTGCGTCAAAGAGGGCAAGAGGGGGCGCTCACTCGGCCGCCATCCCCTCCTCCTCCTCCTTGACGCTGCCGCCGCCGCCCTCGTCGCCCTCCTCCTCCTTGACGCTGCCGCCGTCGCCGCTGCCGCCCTCGCCGCCGCCGCCGCCACCGCCGCCCGCGCCGTCTGCCTTGATCACGTGCGGGGACACGAGGCGCTGGATGCCGAACGCCAGGAAGCGGTCCTCGCCAAACAGGCGCTTGAGCCGGTCGTCCGCGATGACGTAGCGCTTGTTCTCCGGGTCCTGATGTTGTTGTTTTTGGTGGTTTCGGTGTTTGGTATTGGATGGTTTGGGGCGGCGTCGGACGGGCCGGAACGGAACGGATCGTCAGGTGTTTTTGCGTCTGTTGGCGCGGCGGCGGCGGCGGCGGCGGCGGCGGCGGCGGCGGCGGCGGCGGCTGCAGTTTCTTCCTCTCTTTCTCAAACTGGCAGGCAAACGCTGCTCTCTCACCATCAGGTCCTTGGTGCGGAAGTAGTTCCAGAACCACTTGGTCAGGTCCGCGCGCGTCATCGTCTCGCGCCCGACCACCTCGGCCATCGCCGCCGACAGCCGCACCGGCACCGCAAACCCGCCGCGCGCCTTGCCGCCGCCGCCCGCCGCCGCCCCGCCCCCGGACGGCCTGCGCCGCGCCGCGGGCGCCCGCGCGCGCGGCCGGGCGGCCCCTCCCCCGCCCCCCGCCCCGCCGGGAATGCTCTTGACGTGCGCCGACAGCTGCTTGTTCATCGAAAACATCGTCACCGGCGCCCTTAAAACGGTTCCCAGCTTGCTGTCGGGCAGGATGTTGCGGCGGCAGGCCGGGTCCTGCAGTCCGTGCTCTTTTATGTATGCCCAGATGGCCTTCACGACCTGGGTGCGGGGCATGGTCTCGACGCCGCCGAGGAAGGCCTGCAGCTGGGGGCTGAGGGTGCAGGCGGGCTGCTGGCGGCCGGCGGGGCGCGCGGCGGCGCCGTCGCCGTCGTCGGCGTCGTCGCCGTCGGCCGCCGCCTCTTCCTCCTCCTCCTCCTCCGCCTCTTCGTCGGCCGGGGGCTGGCGCGCGTTGATGTAGGCCTGGACCTCCTCGCGGATGAGGGCCTTCTTGTGCGACAGCTCGCAGCCCAGCTGCTGCTCCAGGCCCTTGCGCAGCATTTTCTCTGTGTGTTTTTTGGTCGTGGTTTGGATTTCGAGGACAAGGGCGGCGATGCGGTCGTGTGAGAGAGAGCGCCGCCCAAGACGGGGCGACGACGGGGCGCCGACGACGCAGGCCCGCGGCGTGTCTGTCTGTCGTCGTCGTCGTCGTTGTCGTCGCCGCGGACGACTCGGCGTTTGCTGCCGCGCAAAACGCGGCGCCTGGCGTGGGCAGCCGCTCGACGCGCTGCACCTCGGCGGCGTCTGGAGGCCGACAGACCCCGGGACCTGCGCACGCGCGCGGGAAACCGACACCTTTCCCGTGCTGCTGGTGCTTTCCCCATTGCTCTCTCTCACCCGTGGTCGTGGCCATGTCCGCCGTGGCCAGCAGCGCGCGCAGGCTCGCCACGATCTGCTCGTCCGACACCACGACCGGCGGCTTGGCCTCCTCCTCGTCCTGCTTGACGGCCTCTGGCGGGAGGACGGGAGCAAGCAAGGGAGAGGGCTGCCCTCCTCCTCCTCCTGCTTCCCCGCCTTCCGCCTTGACCACCGTGTCGGGCTCGACGAGCGCCGCCTCCATGGCCGCTTCCTGCTGCTGCTAGTGGTGCGGAAAGAATTCGGGAGGTGCGTCTGTAAAATATATATGTGGGAAAAAGACAATGGGGGAGGGAAACTGGACGGCGCCGAGACTGTTGTACGGGTGAGGGCGTCGGCGTCGGCGTCGGGGGCGTCGGGGGCGGCGCGGTGCGCGGCCCGGAGGATATGGCCGCGGCGATCGCGGCGGCCACGGGCAAGCAGTTTGAGGGCCTGGCGATCGAGGGAGGGGAACAGTAGGAGGCGGAGGCGGCGGCGGCGGCGGTGGCGGCGGCGGTGGCGGCGGCGGCGGCAGCGGAAGCGGCGGCGGCGGCGGCGCCCGGGAAGAAAAAGGCGCGGCCGCCGGAGAAGCAGGAGCAGGAGCTGCAAGCTCAGGCGGAGGGGCAGTCGGCCGCCCCGCCAGCCGACCAAGAGCAGGACGACGACGAGCAGGAGGACGGCGGCGGCGGCGGCGGCGGCGACGGCAGCGACGACGACGACGACGACGGCGACGGCGGCCCGGCCGCCGCCCTCGCCGACGCCAAGGACGACGCCGAGCGCGCCGAGATCGAGGCGCTGCTGCAGGCTGAGGACGGCGCGGCGGGCAAGGTCGGCGGCGGCAGCAACGACGACGACGACGACGACGACGACGACGACGACGGCGGCGGCGGCGCGGATGGCGGGGGCCGCGGCGGCGCGGCGGGCGGCGAGCACGGCGAGGACGGCGACCTCGAGGCGCTGACAGGCCGCCCGCTCGCCGGCGACGCGGTGCTGTTCGCCGTGCCCGTCTGCGCGCCCTACAGCGCCATGGCCGACTGGAAGCACAAGGTCAAGCTGATCCCGGGCGAGCTGAAGAAGGGGCGCGCGTCGCGATTACACGCAAAGGAGGAGAAGGGGGGCGGGGACACCCGCACGGATAAGTGGCGCTGTGCCGGGTTGGGAAGTTTGTGCACGCCGGAAGAAGCGGGGAGGGCGCGAAGGGCGGCCGCTAGCCGTTGACAGAGGTGGCGACGGCGCCTCCGGGCCCCCGCCGGGCGGAGGGCGCGGCAGGAGAGACAAGACATGACGCGCGCCGCGCGGCATGATTTGACGGAGGCACGGCGCGCGCCGTCTTGTCGACGCCCCCGCGGGCGGGCGATCAAGGGAACAGGGAGGGCGACGGTCAGCCGGCCGCCGCGAAGGGACTGGCAGCGGCGGCGGCGACGGCGGCACGACCCTCAGCGCCAATGCAGACGGGCAAAAGTAAAATGGCAAAACCAGACAGCCGCCAAAACGGGGGAGGCGGGGGGGGGGAGAAAAGAGGGGCCGCAGGGCAGGAGATAGTCCCCATGGGGACAACGGTGCGCTTTATCCGTGACATGACATGACATACGCGAGGGAGCCAGTGGCGGGGAGGCGAGGAGGCATGGGGGAAAACCGGGGGGAAAGGGGCGGAGGGGCGGGGGGACGAGGGAGGGGCGGACGCGCGGTATCATAGAGGAGGGGGAGGGGGGCAGGCGCGGCGCGGGCAGGAGCGTGACGGTGGCCGGGGCAGGAGCGTGGTGGTGGCGGAGGTACTGGAGCCAAGAGCCAAGAAAAAACGAAACCTGCCGTCCCGCTCTTCGTCCTCCTCCTCCCTCACGCGCGCTGCGCCGCCAGCGCCGCAAAGCCCTCCTCGCCGCCCTCGGCCGCCCGCCGCAGCTCTGCGGCCAGGCCGCCCGCCGCCGCCGCCGCCGCGTCCAGCGGCGTCTCCCCCTCCTTGGTCGGGGCGTCGAGCCTCGCGCCGCGCGACGCCAGGTAGACGGCGACGGGCGCGTGGCCGCTCGCGATCGCCACGAACAGCGGCGTGGCGCCGGACGCGTCGGGCGGGTCGACCTCGGCTGCGCCGCCGCCGCCGCCGCCGCCGCCGCCGCCGCCGCCGCCGCCGCCGCCGCTTCCGCCCTCCTCGACCAGCAAGCGCGCGCAGTCGAGCCTGCCCGCGCCGGCCGCGCGGTGCAGGGGCGTGGCCCCCACGGCGTCGCGCGCGGCGGCGCGGGCGCCGTGCGACAGCAGCAGGCGGCACAGGGCGGGGCCGCCCTTGCTGGCGGCGTAGTGCAAGGGCGTCTGCCCCCCGCTGGTGGCGGCGGCCGGGTCGGCGCCCAGCGACAGCAGCGCCGCGGCGACTGCGTCGTTGCCCGTGGCCGCGGCCGAGTGCAGAGGCGACCACCCCTCGTCGTCCTGCTTGTTGACCACCTTGGCCGCGCCCGCCTGCCCAAGCAGCCGCACCAGCGCGGCGTGCCCGCCCGCCGCTGCGCTGTGCACGAGCGTGCGGCCGTCCTCGTCGCGCCCGACCATCAGCGCGCGCAGCTCGGCGGGCTGCAGCGCCTCGAAGTAGGGCATGTCGCCCGCGCGGGCGCGCTCGGCGGCCTCGTACATGGTCGCCTATGGTTGGCGGTCCTTGTTCCCCCCCTTTTATGAAAGAGAGAGAGACGCACAGAGCGGGGTCGCGTTTGCTGGCGAGCCGGCCGCGACGACGGCGGCGACTAGCGAGCGGCCCAGGCGCCTCTCCCTTTAAAGAGGGGGCTTCTTGCTCTCCTTCCTTGCTTTGGCCACCGCGCCTGGCGCACGCGGGCGAATTCGAGCCTCGGCGCGCACAGATGCCTCTGCCCGCGACCAAGGCTGATACGCACGTGTCGAGCGCGTGTGGGGCGTGTGGAGAATCAAAAAGTTGTAGGTTTTAAGGGTCGAACACGTGCTTCGAAGCACACGAGGGTGCGAAGAGGGACAAACGGGCGGATGCGCGCGGGTCGGACTGGAGGATCGGGCCTGGTGGCGCGGGGCTGCGGGGGGAGGGGAGGGGGGTTTGTGCGGGAGAAGATGAGGAATCCGGCGCGTGGTGATCCTTGTTCGTGTGTGCCTCCTCCTCGGCTTTGGGATGCGGAGGCGCAAAGAGCAAGCTTTTATGCGTTCGATTGGTAGGGCGTCAGATGGTCTGGGCCGGAGGGACGTGGCGCGGTGTCGGTCACCAAGGGCCGTTCGCCCCACCGGCGTCGCCAGGCCGGCCGACGTCGCGTTTGCTCGATTCTCGGCAGCAGCGACAGAAGAGGGCTTGGATACGTTCAAGCCCCAAAGAGCATGAGGCGCACTTAAAGACCTTGTCGCGAGACGACTGCCGGGGTTTGACTGTTGACGTCACTGCGCGTGGCGAGATGATCTCGCCACGTTGCCGACGCTCCCAGCCGAAAGGCGGGGCAACCGCGGCGACCGCCCGCCGACCCGGAGACGACGGCGCGCCCGGCCAAACAAAAGGCGCGCGCACACGCCCGCCTCTGCGTCATCTTCTACGCGTCCGCACACACGACCGCCCCCTTCTCTCTCGCACGGAGATCGCGAGATCTGCGCAGCCTTTGCGCGACCTCCCCCTTCAACACAGCAGCAGCAGCGGGCGAAAGAGCAAAACGAAGAAAACCCCAAGCAGAGGTGCGGTTCCTTCTTTCCTCCTTCCCGGCGCGTCCTCCTCTCGGCCCCTCCAAGGCACCCATTCGGCGTGATCACGCCGACCGCAGGCGGCGCACCAAGTGCCCTGTGTGTTGTTGACGAGATGCGACGAAAGAGGACGAGAGCGATCGTCGATGATCCCGGCCCTCCCCGGACCCGTCGTGATCTCGTCTTTGCGACCCGGGGTGGGCGCCCCACCACCAGTTCCTCGTTGTCCAGACGAGCGCCGCCGTACAACGAGGAGGAGGACGCCGGAGACAAAGACGACAGAGGAGAGAGCGCCGGGATCAAAGGTGAACAAAAAACTGAATCGCTCACCCCATTCCCCCCTTAATCATCCTCTCAACAAACGCGCGACAGGCCGATCATCACCTAGCTCGCAGCATCAAGATGCGGCGCTCCGTGCGTCTGCTCCTGCGGGCGGCGCTGGGCAACAACAGCGGCGCCACGGCGACGGCGACGGCGACCGCATCGGCGCCCGCCGTCGCCACCCCGGCGGCGGCCAGGCACGCCCTCCGCTTGGCGGCGGCGCGCGGCTTTGCGGCCGAGGCCAAGGGCCTGGACGAGATGCGCCGCCCCAAGTTCTCCAGCAAGTACCTCCTCCAGCACATC
>Ga0209390_10001386_pt1 | contig 47134 bp, 26 predicted proteins | sample BON01_FD_187212 | JGI IMG/M metagenome (GOLD analysis project Ga0209390, IMG submission 187212) | Freshwater microbial communities from Lake Bonney liftoff mats and glacier meltwater in Antarctica - BON-01 (SPAdes) (version 2) | ecosystem: Environmental > Aquatic > Freshwater > Ice > Glacier...
TCACGTCCACATGCCGCCCGCCGTCGAGCGTCACGTGTCCCGTCCCGCTGATGATTGTCGCGTTCACGATCACGTCGCTCGATCCGCCGCGTGCTTCAAGTAATACGTCGCCTGTGCCGTTTGCGCTGATCCCCGCCGTGTCGCCTCCGCCGTTGAGCGTGATCGTGCCGCCTTCCGCCACCAGTTTGATCGGGCCGTTCGCCGAGGTCCGCAGGTCTTCCAGACTTTGGAAGTTGTCTGACAATAGGGTTGTCGTCGAGTCAACGGTCACGCCGTTGATATTTATCTTCCCACTGGCATCTCCAGTCGTGGAAACATCGATACTATTGGTTTCGTGAATGTAAATACCTTCCGCAGCCTTTGCCGCGATGAAGTTGACATTCGTGCCGATGGCTTCGCGATTTACAGTCTCCTGCCGGGGACTCTGCACATCTGATTTGCCGATCATTCCCAGATGTCCAGGCACGCCGCCTGAGTTGGCGTCAGCCACCATTCGCAGATCGTTGGCGACCACATTCAAAGCGACACCGCCGTTAAGAATGTGGCGTTCAGCGATGAGGCTCACATCGCCGTTGCCCGCGTCAATCACGCCCAGCCGAATGTCGCTCTCACCGGTCGCCGACAGCCTCACGTTTCCTCCGCCCGTTGTGATCGAGGTGCCAGCGGCCATATCAATCCCGGTGATTGTATCGGCTGCGCCGTTGCCGGAAAGCAGGTAGACGGTGCCTGCGCCCGTCGTCGAAAGATTTGCATTGATGTCAATGTCATCAGCGGCGACGAGTGTCAGATTCCCGGTCCCGCTGGAAACTTTCGCATTGATAATCAAATCGCCATTGCTGCCAAGCGTCTGCAGCAGCAGGTTGCCGGTTCCGTTCACGTTGATCGCGGAGCTATCAGACGTGGCTGTGCCATCGTTCAGGGTCAGGTTACCTGCCTGTGAGCGCAGCACGATGGAGCCGTCGCCGGTCGAGACGAGATCGCTCTGCGTTGCGTCCGTAACCGCGAGAGTCATGCCATCCGTCTGCACCTTCTGAGTCGTCACTGTCACATCATCGACCGCGAGTCCATTGCTTTCCAGGACGTTGATCCCGCCGCCGGCAGCCCGCACACTCAGCTTGCTTACGGTGGTCTCGATCGCATTGCTGCCGGCACCGAGCGTGCCGATGCCGACAGCGGCCTGAATGCGGAGACCAAGCGCGATGATGTCGGTGTCGGTGTCGTCTGCATCAGCGTCCAGAATCGAGCCCAGCGCGCTGACCAGACTCACATTGGCGTTGCTGGCCGAGATTCTGCTGACGGTCACGTCATTATTTGCTTTAACGCGGATGTCGCCGTTGACTGTTGAGACGGTGGATAACGTATTCATCGTCACTGAGTCCGCAGCAGCCTCAATCGTGATCGTGCCCGCGCCGGCGGTCTGAATATCGACCAGTGGTCCAATGTTAATAGTATTCGCCGCCATCAGCGTGATGTGTCCGCTGGAGCTGATAATGTCGGCATCGAGTGCAATATTTCGTAATGAGCCATTTGCCATCAGCAGGACGTTGCCGCTGCCGGTGGTGATCATGCCATCAACATCAATTGGACCGTTCGATGTCATGGTCAGCACATAGCCTGTGCTGGTGGTGATCGTGGAACCAGCGCCGAGAGTCACATTTGAGTCTGCTGTGAGCAGCACATAGCCGTCGCCGGTTGTCTCCGCAGTGGTGTTGATTGCAACAGTTGCGGCCATGTTGATGGCTTCTGATGTGACCGTCAGATTCCCTGTGTTTCCGACGACCGAGTTTCCCAGCGTGAGGCTGGCGTTGAGATTCACCCTATCAATTCCGCCACCGCCATTGATGGTTAGGGCGGAGTGAAAGTTAGCATGGATTGAATTAATGTTGACAATGTCGTTGCCGCTGCCTGCGTTAATCGTGAGCTGGGTATTTGAGTTCGCAAAACTGGCACTGGGTCCGAGCGTTGACTGAATTCGGTTGTCGAGCGTTCGGGACGTAACCTGCGGCTTAATTTCATCTCCCATGAACGTCGTCGAAGTCATCGCGACCGTGTTGCCTGGTGTCGACACAGTGATTGTTTCAGCGCCCCCGGCGATCGTCGAGGCAAATGCGAAGGTTCGCGCGTTCACGCTCAACTCATCCCGAATCGGTTCAGTGCCGTTAAACGCGATGACCGTGGAAAGCAAGCCATCCGTGAGCGTAATCGTTCCGGAATGGCGCTCGATCGGATCGTCGTTGCCGAAAACATAATTAGCGGAATCAAGAACAGCCTGATCAGTGGCCGACGTGAGCAGGACCAGCGTGTCGCCGCCGGTGCCGCCATCGCTGTTCAGGGCGTTGCCGTCGCTGTTCTGCGTGCCGGCATTGAACGTGATGCCATTCACCAGGCTGAACAGACCGCCCTGAGTCGCCGTGGGCTGGACGATGATGAACACATCGTCGCCGCCATAACCGTCGAATGTGAACGACGTAATATCGACGAAGTTGAATGAACCGACGAACTCAGGCGACGCTCCCGTCACGTTCCGTGTGAACGTGAAAAATCCGTCGTTGTCGCTGGAAAAGGTGAGGACCACGAGGTCATCAAAATCCGTCCCGGCAACCTGAATGTCCTCGACGCCGAACGCAACCGGGTCTTCCTGATTAGCACCGATGTGCGGGATCATGGTTGCGATGTCGGCCTGAAACTCGGTCGATTGGAATGCGGCGGAAGAACCCCATCGCGGGCGGTAAAATTCCGCCAGCGTCGTTCCCGCGAAGGGAACGTTTGGATCGTCGCCTTTGAAGAAAGGATTGGCGGTCGGGCCGATGAGATTGCCGGGGGCGAGAACCTGATTTGAATCGGCATATTCGCTGGCGACATCGTTGAAGAAGACGTTGTTCAGCACGACGGCGGCGGCGGGCGTGACGACGCCGTAACCGGATACCGGTGGCGATGGGGGAAGTTGCTGCAGGTAGAGGACGATGCCGGTGCCGCTGTCGCCGAGATATGTATTGTCAATGGTCGGTGCGGTATCGAACGCCCAGTGGGCAACCAGATCGGTGCGAGCGGAGACGCCAGTGGTACGAATTGCGGCCAGATCGACAGTCGAAAGCACGTCGTTGTACCATGCAATGTCGTCCATTAAACCATCGAAGTAACGAGTGACGTCACCGGGGTCACGACCGACATTCATCAGACCGTTGACAGTATCCGTCACGGCGGTCCAGTTTAGATCCGTTGGCGTGAAGTTGGCGAGGTATCCGGACTGAGTGCCATTGATGTAAATCCGCATTTCTTTGGTGGTGAAGTCCCATGTGTACTGGATGTTGTGCCAGCCACTGTTGAGCGTGGCCGCGTCGCCGCCACTGCGGATCACGAAGTCGCCGCCCGTGTCGGTTCGCCCATAGACCTGACCACCGGAATTGTTGCGGTACTGCATCTCAAAGCCCGCGTTGCCCGGACCTTCGAAGAATTCGTTACGCCGAGTGGTGTCATCCATGTTGACCCAAAAATTCAGTGTGCCGTGATCACCGACATCGAAGTTTGGATCCTGGAACGTGGCGAAGTCGTCGGCACCATCAAACTGCAGCGCGCCGCCGAACTGTCCAATGCCGGCCTGATAAGTTGGACCGAACGGAACGATTCCGTCGGTCGAGATGAACATCCCGATGCCGTTCTTGTTGTCGACCGCAATCTGCCCAGTTGCCTGATCGAAATCCCAGTGAGCGACGAGCCGTGAGTCGGTGCTGAGCGCGGCGACTCCATTATTCTGGATATTTGTCCGCTCAACTGCAGTGAGGACGCTGTTGAACCAACCGACATCATCCATGAGGCCATCAAAATACCGAGAAGTATCTCCAGGGTCTCGGCCGACATTCATCAGTCCATTGACGGTACTTACCACTGTGGCCCAGGTAAGGTCATTTGGAGTAGATCCTGTTAAGTAGCCGGACTGCGCGCCATCAATATAGATTCGCATCCTGCCGGTGGCATTTATCGCATTGAAGTCCCATGTGTATTGGATGTTGTGCCACGTATTCAACAGCGTGGCACCGTCCGGTCCGGAACGAATGACATTGTCGCCGCCAACTGTGGTCGCTCTTCCATAAACCTGACCTCCACTCGTGTTGCGATACTGCATTTCGAAGCCGGCGTTGCCCGGACCTTCGAAGAACTGGTTGCGTCGAGAGGTATCATGCATCTGCACCCAAAAATTGAGGGTGCCGGCGGTGCCAACGTCAAACAATGAACTCTGCCAAACACCAAAATCATCCGCGCCGTCAAACTCCAGCGCGCCGCCAAATACGCCACCCGTCGGTCGCCATTGCGGATCGGTCGTTCCCGGCTGAGGGCCTGCGTAGGCGAAGTTGTTGAAAATGTTGTTCTGGATCAGGATCTGGCTGGCGTTGCCGGTCAGCGCCGGGGTGATGTATACGCCCGCAGGCTGAGCGTAATTGCCCGTTTGATTGATCACGTTCGAATCATTCCAGTCGAACGTGTTGTGCAGAATCTGAAGTCCCGCGGCGGTGAGGGCCTGGTTGGTGATCGTGACGGTGAAGTTTTGGTTTCCGAGTTCCTGAAAATCGACCGTGTCCAGGCCGTTGCCGAAGTAGTTGAATGAAATCTCTCCGCTGAAGGCGAAGTTGTTGGGTGTTCCGGCACTGTCCTGAGGGCCGATAGCGATCGGCCCCCAGCGGAAATGATCTTCGCGGAATTCGTTTCGAGTGATCAGGAAATTCTCACCGCTGCCCGCGTCTCCGTCGCGAATGACACCTCGGCCCCAGCGTCCTTCGAAGATGGAATCGGATACTTCGAGCCCATCGGCTCCGTTACCAGCAGTTCCTTCGAACACGACAGCGCTGCGGTATCCTTCGCCAGTGAGTTTGTCGCCGAACAGCACGAGTGAGATCGTGGTGTTGTCGGCGGTTGTGACGACGACGTAGCCTCTGTAATCCACTGACGGATTCGACACGGTCGTGCTGTGTACCTGCCAGCCGAGCTTCACATCGCTAAGCGTTACGTTGTCAGCCGAGATTCGGATCGCTTCGTCAAAATTGCCGGTCGGCGCTCCCGATTTGAGAATCTGCGTCAGGTCCATTCCCTGTCCGTCGATCGTTACCGATCGGTTCACCTGAAGCGTGCCGGTGTGGAGGAAGGTTCCCTGATCGACATGAATGACGCCGTTTGTATCAACGCCGACGACGCCTTCGGCGACAGTCGCAAAGCCGTCAATGCCGTAGACGCCTGGCTGGGCACCACCGGCGATAAAATTAACGTCCGAAATCAATGCTCCTGGGATCAGTCCGACGAAACTATTGGAGACGAAGACGTCAGGCAGCATCGCCGGACGACCGATGAGCACAATGTCGTTGCCATCGCCGCCGTTGTAGAAGATGCGGAATAAGTCGCCGTTCAGGTCGAGGAGATCGCCGCTCGCCAGCGTTCCGCCGTTAATGTCCGTCACACCGATGACTGACCCAAACGTGCCGCTGACAGCGTCGGCACTGCCGTCGTTGTCGATGATGACATAGACGTCGCGTGGATTGATGCCGGTCGATCCGAGATCCTGCAAATTGAGTTTCGCTGTTGCGCCAATTGTCACCGAACCAGTGACCTGCACCTGATCGTAATCGGTCCCTGCGACGGCACCGGGCGGCGTGACAAGCGGGTCGACTGTGTTGTTGTCGTCGATCTCAACAGTGAACGTGCTGCCACTGGCGAGGCTGAGATTTCCAGTCGAGATGATGCCGGGGCTGTTGCCTGGGGAGAGCGTTCCTGTCGAGTTAATCGTCACTGGCCCGGTGATGTTGAGGCGACCGCCAAGTGTGGCATTAGTGGACACTGTGACCGCATTATTGATCGTTCCAGTGCCAGTGAGGCGAGTGCCGGTGCCGGAGACTGCAACTGTCGCTGAGGACGTGAAATTGGCGTCAATTGTTCCATCAAGCTGCACAGTGCCGCCGCTGACGATGGTTGCCCCGGTGTACGTGTTCGAGCCCGACAGAATCAAAGTGGCAGCAGCGGATTTTGTCAAAGCAAGCGTGCCGTCTGTTCCTATGCCGTCTCCGTTTCGCAGCATGCCTGAAAAAGTGTTCGCCGCAGCGTTGCTCACGGTCAACGTCGATGTGTTGGCAAGGCCGGATTCGTTTTCCACCGTTCCGGCACCGTTCAGGCCGCCGATTGTTTCGCTGAACCCTTTCATCTGAAAGCTGGCTCCGCTGTCGATCGCCAGCGTTGTCGAGTCGTTGATCCGATTTGCAGCTGGCAGCGAAAATGTTCCGCTGGAGAGTGTCACAGTGCCTGTGCCCGCGTTAAGACCAGTAGTTCCGATCGCCACGGTGTTGACTTCGCTCAGATACTGGGCTGAGTTCGCTGCTGATGAATTGGCGGTCAGAGTAGAGACGTCGAACTGCAGCGCCAGGATGCTGTCACCAATTGTTCCTGAATCAGTCGTCAAATTCAGAGTTGCAGCGGAAATGAGCGAAGAAGCTGACGCAGAAAGAATATCACTGCCAGCAGTCGTTCCGTTATTTGTGAGAGTGACCACACCCGCCGAAGTAATGCTGGCAATTGTCAAATCACCGCTGTCGCGATTCGTCAGTCCGGCACCAGTAGACATGACAATTGTGATATTACCGGTGCCCGCCAGGATTGTTGTCCCGCTGGCCATCGTGATTGCTGCCGCGGCGGGATCTCGATTTGCATTCACGACACCTTTCGCGAGAGTCTCGTTGGCGGTGATGCTCAGCGCCGCGTCGTCGGTCGTGATATTCGCGTTGATGATCACACTGCGCCCGGCCTGCAAGGTCATCGCACCTCCCGCACCAGCTGGACGATTTGTGATGATGCTCTCATTGATTGTGATGTCATTGCTGGCCTGCAACACGACTGCCGCTCCGGTGTTGGTAACCGCAGTGATCGTATCCGCGTCGAAAGTCACGCTTGAACCTGGATTTTCACCGAATGCGTCATTTGAAGTGCGAACGTCGGGCGTTGCGGTATCTGCGATTGTGATGTTCTTTGGATCCAGCAACAGTGTTCCACCGCCCAATTGACCGGTGAGATCAACTCTGCCTGCAAATGTCAGCAAATCTTTTCCTGAAACTTCCGCAAAGCCACCGTGTCCGTCCTTTGCACCCCGCGCTGATAACATGCCGAAGAATTCAGTATTGTTGTTCGACCAAATGACAACTCGACCGCCGTTACCGGTTGAGATGGCGTCGGCTGAAATGGTCGCACTCGAACCGACGAAACTTTGCGCCGCGTTGTGGATCGCGACGTTCGCTCCCTGGTAATCGCCGCCGATCAACACCGTTCCACCACCCGCGTCGCCCGACGAATTAACGATGGCTCCGTCGAGCAGAGCGACTCTTTCGCCCAGCAAATGGACGGTTCCGCCGATTTCGCCAGGCTCCAGGTCCGAGACATCGATCGTGCCGGATGCATACAGATCGCCATGTGGTCCGGCATCGATCAGAACATTGCCGCCTGCGGCGTGAATACTCGCGCCGTGCCCGATGGTGATTTCCGTTGCGGCCGTCAACGTGATTTCGGCGTGGTAGCCTGCAAACACGTGCGAGTCGGCAGTCAGGTGAATGTCCCCGCCGCTGCTCAGATGGATGTCGGCGGCGCTGGTGATCTCTGACAGCGACATGTCGTCGGATTCGCTGATCGAGATTCCTCCGGACTTCGACGACGCCGTAAGACTTCGGAAATGGTACGTGTCATCCAGTTCGATCGCGTCGGCATCGAAGTGTGCCAGATCATTGACCTGCAGGTCGGCGGTGCCGTCGTCGGTGAGGCTTCCCGCCGAGTGCAGTGTCAGGCTGTCGGCCGTACTGCTGCCGCTGAGCACCGTATCGTCGGCCTCAGTGATCGAAACCGCTCCGGTGGCGTGAAAGCTCAGCGAGCCGAAGTGAATCGAATCGGAAGCATCGTCGCCCAGGACCAGACTGCTCCCCACAATTTGCGCATGGCCACCGACTGAGATTGTCGCCCCCGCCGCATCGGTGATAGTCTCAGCCGCCGTCAGTGTGAAATCGTGTTGAATGTCCAGCGACTGGATCGAAACTTCGTCGCTGTCAAAGAGATCCAGATTTCCTGCGGAAATCGCGAGAAGATCAAAGTCATTGGCCGTGGAATCAAGAACGACAGAGCGAGCCCCAAGGATCGTCAGATGACCCACGGCGATTCCGCCAGACGAATCGGTCACGGACAACGGAGTGAGACCACCCAACGTGGAAGAAGTGGCGTCAATCTTCAGTTCCTGCAGGCTGGTGGCACTGAACATCAGCAACTTTCCGTCTGGCGACAGTTGAAATCCGGGGTCGCCGGAATGAGTGCTGTCCCAATGGCCGTCGGAGAGTGAAAACTGAAATCGATTCGCGGAAGAATTAAATTCCACGTTCAGCGAATCGCCGCCATCAAAGCCACCCAGCGTCAGCGCACCAAGTGTGGCCCCGAACGTGGCATCCGGCAGCCGCCGATCTTCCAGCCGCAAGACATGCAGTTTGCGACGCCTCAACAAACGCTGTTGAGCCAGCCACTGCGACAGTTTCCTACGAAGTCTTTCGATCGCTGTCTTCATTCCGCCGCCTGTGTTGTACCGATCTGAGTCATCCCGAGGAAAATCCTGGCCGCCTACTGTCCCTCCGCCAAGTGCATATCATCACATGACCTCCACAGAAGTAGCAACAATCACATCGTACTTCTTAAGGGATAATCCGGGGCTTGCTGAAGTTTTGGCCAGGGTTTCAAGTTTTGGCAGGCTTATTCCGGCCCACCCCTGTGTATAGGTCCCTCTTATGCACCAAAATGGGAAAAGAATTCGATCACCAACGGAATTTGTCCTGTTAGGGGAAAAAATCAGAAAATTGGGCCTGTGCGGTGTCTAGCCGTAACTCAGATCATTCCGGCTTTCCGGTTTTTCGCTGTTGTGGCGGTTTCCCGCATCATTCCTGACAGTCTCAGGAAACCATTTGGAATGACCCGATGTTTTAGGGACAGGACATCTTTCGCTCGGCTCTTCAATGTGAGGTTTTCCATGGTTGCGTCATTTTGGTCAGTTGTTTCGCAACTTGTTGCAGCAATCTGCCTGGCTCAGATTTCCAGTCCGACTGCGCCGACGGACGAAAGGATGGGCACCAATGAGGCTGAATCCACATTCACGCAGGATGTCTCATTAAACAGACGAGTGGCTGATCATGAGCTTCCTTGTTTTTCGACTGAAACGAACTCGTTTTTACCGAGTTACCCAGTGAGTCAAACCCTTGACATGGAAGTCCTATCAGATGCTCAGGGTGATTCCCCAAAGCATGATCATGACGAGGAAGTTTTGGGATTTGGAAAAACGAGAGACGACGATAGAGCAATTGCAGATAAGGAGACAATCAACGACGGGGAAGTATTCAACTCTTTGGATTACGCGATGCTTACAATTCAATACACGTTTTCGTCGGATGCGGATTTTCCAATTTTGATTTTCTGTCAGAACGGCGAACAGACTTCGGAAGGTTACTTTAAAAGCCAGACGCAGGCGTTGTCTGAAAATATTGTAGTCATGCCACAAAAAACGGACGTGGCTGAGCATCCATATGCCGAACCGGTCGTGAGTCGGTCGCTTGAGGACATCATCAATCGTCCCATGTCGGCGATTCGTCTTGGCGCGGCTCGGGTGCCAGTTACCGCGGACGGGGAATCTCTGAAGACTCCGTTGGGGATCAGTGAGCATCAGAACGCACGAATCATCGAAAACCACTACATCGCAATCCCCTGGACCATTGCTCGTCCGCCGATCTTCACTTACCCGATCAAATACCAGCCCCTATACTTTGAAGATCCCAATCTGGAGCGATGCGGGGCCACATACGGATGTCTCACTGAATTCAGTTCTATCGCACACATGGGGATTCGCATCCCCCTACTGCCGTACCTGATGGCATCCGACTCGCCGCATGAATGTGTTCGGGCATTGCCGGACTGTCCGACATGCTGCCGTTTTGGAATGGATGCTTATGTAGCTGAGGCGACAGCATCATCGGACAGAGTCCGCAGAACATTGAGGTGAAGACTGCGACGGTTCTTTCTGAGATGCATCACCGCAGTATTTGAAAGGTTCTTAATTGAGTTAAGTGATAAATCTCCGTCACGCCCTCCAGGGCATTCGGCAACAGGGCCAGGCATACCTCCGAGATTGTTCAGGTTGAGCCAGTGTCCATGTGCATCTGATGCAGGTTACTTGGCAGGCTGCGAAACGGCATGGCTGAACGAAGGTCATCCGGCGCACATCCTGGCAGCATGGATCGGGCACAGTGCTAAGGTTCAACGGGATCACTACGTTCACGTGACGTTGGCGGAACAGGTACAGGCATCGGTGGCGGGCAACGGCGAACGAAGTACGTCGCCGATCACGTAACCGTTTCAGGATTCTGGCGACAGAATATCCTCAATGCTGAATTGATCAAAGTTTGCAAATCCGGTGAAATCGTCCAACGGTCGCAATCGAGCGGTTCGCAACTCTTTTTCCTTCCTCAGGATGCAACCCCCGATTGAACCGCCAGGCCTCGACTTCCCACGCACGAGCGAATGCAACCTGCACACCATCGTGCGTCTGCCAAACGGGAGGGCGAGGCTCCTCCCGAGCCGAGCACTGATCTTCCACAACGTAAGCATCCTGCCCACGGGGTGCTCTACATCACGAAGATTGCGCTGGGGGGACTGCTTACCGTTGTGGAGCGGGTTCAAAGAAATCGCTGAAAGAATTCTTCTGCACATCTTTCCCATGCGGCAACTTTCCGACGCATGCTTTTCTGCCGATACACAGGAATCGGTCACAAAGTGGCCCTAAAACATGATCTGCCGGGGACGGAATCACACTTCGAGAAGGCGGTGCAGATTCCGGTGCAGCAAGTCTCTGCAATTTCTTGAAATGCACCGCTTTGTCGTGCATCCCGGCCATGAAAAAACCCCGAAAAACACTAGGTTTTCCGGGGTTTCCAGTAGCGGCGGAGGGATTTGAACCCCCGACCCGCGGATTATGATTCCGCTGCTCTAACCAACTGAGCTACACCGCCAGCTTTGAAGCACAAGACCTGCACGCAGAATTTGCCGAACCGGCAGTGACGCCTGAAGCGTAACACGCCCGAGTTCACTCGAGTTCGCGAGGGACGGTAGTTTAGCAAAATTCGCCGACAGAACAACCAACCGGAATCAATTTGCCGAGCATTGCCAGGTAGCGGCTTTCTGCCATGGAATTCTGATTGGGCAAGAAGATTCGACTAGGGTCAAAGTGCAACCCATTCAGGTAAGCTCTCATCCGGGGTCTCTCCCGGTAGAGGCAGTCTTTACTGATGCACCGGCTGTGCGTCTTTCCCAAAAGATGAATCTGCAGAAACGACTTTTGAAAGTGCAAAACACCCCAGTTTTAAAAGGCCCGACGGTTCCGGCAAGGAAGTCCCTTGGGATGTAGCGATCAGCAGGGTTGTCAGGCACGAGAGCAGGAAACAGTTCAGAGGGCATGTCCGCGAGGTTCGAACAGTCAAGTCGTATAAACGTGGCCGACGAAGACAATCACAGTTTTGTGCGTCACTTGTGCGCTCACGTTTCACTCAGTTTGTTTTAGGTGAGGTAAGGCAATGAAAAGGCTCATGCTGGGAGCCGCTGCTGCAGTTACCGTCCTGCTGAACAGCGGTGTTTTGATGGCCGGACTACTCGGAAAGGGTAGTTTTTCCGGTTGTCCGACATCTGCGTGTTCACCATGCGGCGATTTCGTGGCAGCTCGGTGCGGATCTGGCCCGCAATGTCAAACCGTTCAGGAAACCGTTTGGGAGTCTCAGCAGTATACCTGCATTAAGACTGTGTACGATCAGTGCACAGAATCCATTCCGGTGACCTGCACAAAGAACGTTTACGAAACATGCTACCGTGATGAGTGCTACACGGTTTGCAAGCCGGTCTACACGACCTGCTACAAGACCTGCACTTACAACGTCTGCAAGCCGGTCCACACAACCTGCTATCGAGACGTCACATGCCGCGTTCGCAAGCCTGTGTATCAGACTTGCTACCGCGACTGCTGCTACACGGTCTGCAAGCCTGTCTATCAGACGTGTTACCGCACAGTCTGCTACAACGTTTGCAAGCCGGTTTACCAGACGTGCTACAAAGAAGTTTGCTGCACCACGTACAAAACAGAAACGGAAACATGCTACAAGGACGTGTGCTACACGGTCTGCAAGCCTGTTACAGAATGTCACACAGTCGACGTTTGTTGCGGCGAATGGGTGACAGAAACGAAGTGCATTCCTGGCCCGATCGTGAAGAAGTGTGTGGTTGACCCATGTAATCCATGCTGCACGAAGACTGTTTGCGTTCAGTGCCCATCACGTACTGTCAGCTGCAAGAAGTGGGTTCCAAAGGTTGTTCAGAAGACTGTGACCTGCACAAGAATGGTTCCTGAAGTCTGCCACAAGCAGGTTCCTTACACCATTTGCCGTCAGGTGCCATGCACGACCGTTAAGAAGGTGCCGTACACAACCTGCTCGTTTGTTACCGAAACCTGCACAAAGCAGGTTCCGTACACAACCTGCACAATGACTCAGCAGACATGCACTCGCAAGGTTCCTTACACAACCTGCAGCTGGACTGAAGAATGCATCACTCGTCGTGTGCCTTACACGACCTGCAAGATGGTAACAACCTGCTGCACAAAGCAGGTTCCATACACCACCTGCACGATGACACAGCAGACATGCACTCGCAAGGTTCCTTACACGGTCTGCCGTCAGGTTTGCGAAACTCGCACTGTAACCCGCACCAAGTGTGTTCCTCGCCAGGTCTGCGTTACGATGACTCGCTGCGTTCCACGAGTTGTCTGCCGTCCTGTTCAGACATGCTGCGACCCATGTGCCGGCAACGGCGCTTGCGGTACGGGTGCTTGTGGTGCCGGTGGATGTGCTGCAGGCTGTGGCGAAACTGCTGCGGCTCCTGTTGCTGAACAGACCATGTAATTGAAAATGCTGTTGTCAAAATGGATTTCAGTGGAAAGGTGGTTCAACGGAGTTGATATCCAGCAGTCACTCAGGTGAATTGTCTGGACCACTGTTGTCAGAAACTGAAGAAGGGGACCGTGAATACACGGTCCCCTTTTTGCATTTCCCGGCATCGTTTTTGGTTTGAATTCACCCTGGCCAGCGAAACAGCGTCTCTACAGCCGACTGCCCGAACGTATTTCATAAGATAAAGCGTGAGCCCGAAGTTCGCTCGTTGCGTCGGGAGTCGCCCGTGGATGTTCTGCGGATATCGCCTTCGAATGTCGCCCTCACCAACAAGAGGATATCGGAACGATTTAGTTTTGCCCGCCGGCTACGGCAGGGACCTGTTCGGGCAGTTCATTTCGAAAATCCCTCGCGAGGATTTGCGAAAGAGGGGATCAGCGGTTGAGCTCGACTGAGCCGCAAGAACTCTTCGGGTTGTGTCGATGATGCGTTTGCGACAGAATGCGGAGACAAGGAGGTGAGTCTGCGCGGTGTCGTTGCGGGCCACTTTCGAGCGGCTTCCGGAAGTCGCTCTCCGGTAAGCGGTCTTCCGGCTTAGAGCAAAATCAGCCAGGTTCGGGCATCAGGGGAGTTCGGCTCAATCATGGATCAGTCCCGCGAGATCGAGGAACTCCAGCAGAGAATTGCCGTTCTTGAAGAAGAATTGATGCGTGCACAACGCCTGAGCTCCGTCGGGGCATTAGCGTCTTCGATCACACATGAATTCAACAACATCCTGACCACTGTCATCAACTATGCCCGCATGGGCCTGAGACATCCGGATGATGCGACGCGAACGAAATCCTTTGATCGTATTCTTTCCGCGGGTCAGCGTGCAGCCAAAATCACGACGGGCATGCTGGCGTATGCTCGCAATTCCAGTGACCGAATTGAGCCTGCAGATTTGAAGCGGCTTCTGGAGGACGTGCTGGTGCTGGTCCAGAAAGACCTGCAGATGCATCGCATCAATGTGGATTTGTCAGCTCCCGCCAGCGTCTGGGCGCTGGCAAATTCCAGCCAGATCCAGCAGCTGTTGATGAACCTGATCGTGAATGCTCGCCAGGCCATGCAGGAAAACGGGCGACTCAAACTGATCGTCCGCGACAATCCGTCTGAAGGCTGGGCGGAAATTGTGGTGGGTGACTCCGGATGCGGAATTCCTCACGACAAACTGCCTCATATCTTTGAGTCGTTTTACACAACGAAGCAGCCCGACGCGCGCGGCCAGGGCGGAACCGGTTTGGGGCTCGCCCTGTGCCGTAAAATCGTGGAAGCGCATCAGGGACGAATTCGAGTCGAAAGCGAGATCGGAAAAGGAACGACGTTTACTCTGAAACTTCCTCGCTCCGAATCCCCGGCAGGATTTGTCGACACATCCGCAGCCTGACGGCACACACGTTCGTGCGGAGTGAAGTACAACGCGGTGCGTGGGTGACAGTTACCCGTTTGAGGCGATGGGCGACCATCGCGCCCAGGAAAAGCTGCGTGCCTCATTATGGTTAACAGGCTTGCACGTTTAATTCTCCGGTGCCTGTCAAATGATTTGATCCGAAGTCAGACGCTTCCCGGCAAGGGACTTTGACGAATTCCCATGAAGGATCTTCTGAACCGACTGCGTCTCTTTGGCAAGTTCGAACCACGATAGCGGTAGCGTTCGGCCATTCCGGACTCTTTTGCAACACCGTTCCGCGGCATGTTAAGAATCCTTCCCATTCCCATAAAAACGGGTAGACTTCAGGGATTGGCGATTCGGCACGCCAAAGGCATAATCGGAGCCATAGGCGAACTGCATCATGCGGGCTGAAGAAAATCGGCCGGCTGAGATAACGCCGCGCGGTTGATTTGTGGCTGAATTTTCATGCTGACGCTGCACGCCAGTGTTTGGGAATGCAGGTACTGCTCTGTCACTGACGGGCCTTTCAAAAGTCCGTGGGACGCTAACTTAGGGTGTGGGGTCCATGCGGTCCAGCAGGCTCGCCAGTCCATTCACTGGAGATTCTCCGTTCAGTTGATCCCGGTAATTCTGCCGCGAGTCTGGCGAAATTTGCCTGGTTATTACGAAGTACTGGCAACGATAATTAGTGTTAAAGTATTTTGAAGTGTGAGCTCATCGAGAAAGGCCCACAATGCTTAAGCATTTGTTTCTGATCCGTCATCTGGCCTTGTCAGCGGTCTTTGCAATCGCGGGTTCCAACGCCTTCGCACAAGAGCCCGCTCAGCCAGACTATCCACCCGCGGACAAGGTCCTGGAGGGATATGAGAAAGTGGTCACCAAGGCCAACATTCGTCCAATGTACACCCTCTGGACACGTCAAAAAGACGGCCAGATGTTTGCCGAGCTGCCTCGCGGGTTTGCTCAGAAGAAGTATTTCATCGCAACGACTGTCGCGAGCGGCGAAGATTACGCCGGTCTGCAGGCAGGCGACATGTACGTTTACTGGAAGCAGTATGACAAACGACTGGCTCTGATGTCACCAAATGTGTCGATTCGCGCTGAAGGTGATCGAGAAGCGGCTTCGTCTGTGTCTCGACTGTTTACCGATCAGGTGATCATGGAGATGCCAATCGTCGCCATGGGACCGGGCGGCGGTCCAATTATTGACCTTGACGCAATGCTGCTAAGCAATCCCGGAAGCTCAACTATTGCTCCGGCGGGAATCAATATGCAGCTGACACAGCGGGGGATCTTTTCGATCAAGACCGCCAAGGCCTTCGAAAACAACATCGAAGTGGGCTTTGAAGTTCCTTCTTCGGACCGTTCGGTCCTGAAGATTCTGCACTATTCCATCAGCGACATTCCGGACAACACGGGCTATCAGCCGCGCGCTGCCGACAGTCGCGTGGGATTTTTCACGACGTCTTACCGCGATCTGGCGAAGTACAATGATCGCGAGACGAAGATCCGCTACGTTAATCGCTGGCACTTGGAAAAGGCGGATCCAAAGCTTCAGCTCAGCCCGCCCAAGAGCCCGATTGTGTTCTACATTGAACACACAACACCGATTCGTTATCGTCGCTGGGTACGGGACGGGATTCTTGCCTGGAACGCCGCTTTTGAAAAAATCGGTATCGCGAACGCGATTGAAGTTTATTACCAGGACGCCACGACAAACGCTCACATGGATAAAGATCCTGAGGACGTTCAGTACAACTTCGTCCGCTGGTTGAATAATGACGTGGGCACAGCGATTGGCCCCAGCCGCGTTCATCCGCTGACTGGCCAGATCCTTGATGCCGACATCATTCTGACCGACGGCTGGATTCGCCATTATCAGAAGCAGTTTGCGGAAGCTCTGCCGAAGATCGCGATGGAAGGTTATGGCCCTGACACTCTGGCCTGGCTGGCCGAACATCCGGACTGGGACCCGCGAGTCCGTCTGGCTCCGCCATCCATGCGGCAGATTGTCAGCAGTAAAATTGCAGCCTCGGCTGCGTTGCCATACGCCGGACATGCACTTGCGTCTGCAGATGCTCGACAGATGGGCGACCAGGAATTTGATGGCCTGAATCGTCCAAGTCAGACCAATGGTTTGTGCATGGCAGCAGACGGCATGGCGTTTGACCTTGCGATTATGAAAATGACGCTCGAACTTTTGAATGCTCAGGAAGCCCAGCCGGCTGCTGCATCGGAAGGCGAAAAAAAGGAAGAAAAGCCGCCGGAGAAACCGAAGGAACAGATTCTTGACGGCATGCCCGAATCGTTCGTTGGTCCGCTGATTGCCCACCTGGTGGCGCATGAAGTTGGTCACACACTTGGTCTTCGCCACAACTTCAAGGCGTCAAGTGTTTACACTCTGGCCCAGGTCAACAGCGAAGAACTGAAGGGCAAGAAGCAGCTGGCCGGTTCGGTAATGGATTACATTGGAACCAACATTCGTCTGGATTCCGGTTCGATTCAGGGCGATTACTGCATGACGGGCGTCGGCCCGTACGACATGTGGGCGATTGAATATGGTTACACCTTTGGAGACCTGAAGCCGATTCTGGCTCGTGTGGCTGAACCGGAGCTGGCCTATGCAACCGATGAAGACACCGGAGGTCCGGACCCACTGGCTCGCCGTTATGACTTCACCAAAGATCCACTTGAGTACGCCGAAGAACAGAATCGTCTGGCGGCTCATCATCGCAGCCGACTCCTGAGTGAATTCATTAAGGACGGAGACAGCTGGGACCGTGTTCGTTATGGGTACGAAATGCTTCTGTCACTGCAGACGCGTTCGCTTTCCATGATGGCCGGCTGGATCGGTGGTGCTCACGTAAATCGCGACAAGAAGGGCGATCCGAATGGACGGAAGCCAATTGAAGTGGTGCCTGCAGACAAGCAGCGCAAGGCTCTGGCCTTTGTTGTGAACAACGCGTTCCGGGATGAATCCTTCGGGCTGACTCCGGAACTGGTCACAGCCATGGGGCTGGATAAGTGGTTCGACGACACATCGTCCATCATGGAAGAAACCACCTGGCCGATTCATGATCGGATCATGGGGATCCAGGCGTCGATGCTGACCAGCCTGATGAATCCCACGACATTGAAGCGAGTCTACGATAACGAGTTCCGCATTCCAGCCGATCAGGATTCTCTGACGTTGCCAGAACTGCTGAACACTGTCTCGACGGGAGTCTGGACGGAACTGGATTCAAAGCCAGAAGGGGAATACACACCTCGCAAGCCATTAATTTCAAGTCTACGCCGCAATCTGCAGCGCGAACATGTGGATCGCCTGATTGACCTGACGATGCCCGGAAGCGGTCAGGGTGCAGCCGGTCGTACCATCTCAACTCTGGCCAGCGAACAACTGCGTCAGATCGTTCGGAAGATCGAAGCGGCCCAGGCGGCATCAGCCGACAAGTACGATGCTTATACCGCAGCTCACCTGTCGCAGGCGAAGGATCGCATTACCAAGGCTCTTGATGCAAACTACATCCTGAACCCAAGCCGCAGCAGCAGCGGTGGCGGTTTTCGAATTCTGATTGGAAACGAAGTCGAGCAGGCTCCATAAAGCCGGCTTGATCGTCACGAGAAGAGTTCCTGCAAAACAAGAAACGCCCTTCGAAGGTTGGCAACTTTCGAAGGGCGTTTTTCATGGGCCTGAACCAGCGATGCCCTGTGAGGGCTGAAGCTTGCGAACGTACGTCTGCAGATCATTGAAATAGCTGGGCACTTCCGCTTCCAGACTCGTGAGAATCCGCCGAGGCGTTTTGGTTCCCTGCAGTTCTTCCACATACTTCAAAAGAACTTCCGACGCCCCGTCCGTGCTGTTCAGCATAAAGTGAACCCACGCCCAGCTTTCAGCGTAATCCCGCGAAGTCAAATCACGGAAGTCGGTCAGCATTTCGAGTCGGTACAGGTTGGGGTTCCAGCCTTCCTCCGCCGCCAGTCTGAGCTCCTGCAGATGAGCCGCGTGGACGGCCCCCGGAACATTGGAACTGACTTCAAAATACTCAGCCAGCCCTTCGTCCAGCCACAGAGGCACCGTTTGCAGCGTCGCATGCAGCATGCCATGAGTGAACTCGTGTCGCAGATCTTCCATCACCTGTGGGCTCAGGAAAGAATAGACCGCAAGTTCGCGAGTTGTCCCAACGAAGTAGGCCCGCCGCGGTGGCAGATCCTTCCACGTTGTGTGCATATAGAATCGATACGAGGCCTCGTCACCAAAAAGGTAAACACTGACGGGGTCACGCTGTTCTGGAAGTCGAAGGGTCTCGCAAACCTGATCGTGCAGGGCTTCAAGTTCCTTCACCAGATCGTTGTTGGCTTCCAGCCGAACATCGCTGTTGATCAAAAAATGGCGAGTTGAGACGGTGTGCAGTGACGGACGATCTGAGGAAAATGTCGTCTTCGGTGTGCTCTGGCAACCCTGCACCGTCATCGCCATCGCAAGCAACCCGAGGGCTGCGCGACGTGAGACTGGCGGATTGTTCCCGCGTTCAGTCCTCTTGTGGAAAACGGCGTGATGCACAAACTGATTCCAGCTGAACAATAAGCCCCATCAATTCAAATGGGCAACCGTCTGGTGACCGATGCCAATGCACCGATGCCAACGTTAGGGCTCAAAACGGTGGGATCGTGACAGAACGCCGAAGCCCGGGCAAGTCGGATCCGCCAACCCACAGGATCGGTGGGCGTTCATGCGTACTGAATGGGCTGCAATTCTGCGAAACTGGAACTTGAAGAGTCGCCAGCCGCAATTTCTGCATCAATACGAACCTTCCTATTCCCCCGAAAGCCCCATTGAATCCCCAGTGCTCAGGCTCTCGGATCAATATTTCTGCCTGCAGTTGCAGACGCGAAGAGCCAAATGGCGCCCAGGGCCCGGCCCTGCGGGCGTGGAATCGCCATCAAGGGCGACAACGGCGAGCCGGTTTCCGGTCCGTAAAATCGGCAAATTCCAAGGCCCGATTACCCGCCCTGCAGACTCTCGTTCGTCCGCGAAGCTCGCTACAATCCCGAGCACGACGCTGCTGGTTGACGGGAAAATTGCTGAAAACCCGGGAAAGCAGATCACAAATTCCAACACCCGGATGTTCTGAATTATCCTTTAGAAAGTTCGACAAGGTTTAACAGGACGTTCTCCGGTCCTTCCTCGTTGTTTGAACAGGTTCCTCATGTCTCGACAAGTCTATGTGGCTGGCAAGCTGGTTCCCGCCGAGCAGGCGACCGTCAGCGTTTTCGATCACGGTCTGCTTTACGGCGACGGTATTTTCGAAGGCATTCGAGTCTACAGCGGTCGCGTGTTTCTGCTGCGGGAGCACATTGACCGATTGTACGAAAGCGCGCTGGCGATTCGACTGCAGATTCCAATCAGCCACAGTGAGATGACTGAGGCTGTTGAAGACACGGTGAAGGCCAACGGGATCACCGATGGCTACGTTCGCCTTGTGGTGACTCGCGGCTCAGGATCGCTTGGGCTGGATATTCGCCGCACCAGCAATCCGCAGGTCATTGTCATTGCAGACACCATTTCGCTGTATCCGCCAGAGCTGTATGAAACCGGCATGCGTCTGGTGACAGCCGCCACGATCCGCAACCATCCAGGCGCTTTGAGCCCGCGCATTAAATCGCTGAATTATCTGAACAACATTTTGGCGAAGATCGAAGGCACCGATGCCGGCACAGTCGAAGCTCTGATGCTGAACCACAACGGTGAGGTCGCGGAATGCACGGGCGACAACATCTTCATCATCAGGCGAGGGGTCCTGAAGACGCCTCAGCCTGACGCCGGAATTCTCGAAGGCATTACGCGAAACGCGGTGATGAAGCTGGCTGTTGAAGCGGGAATTCCCGTTCAGGAATGCGTGATGACTCGTCACGATGTTTTCACAGCCGACGAATGTTTTCTCACCGGCACAGCGGCAGAAGTCATTGCCGTAACCAGTCTCGACGGACGTCAGATTGGAACCGGAAAACCGGGACCGATCACCAACAACCTGCTCGAACGCTTCCGGCGGCTGACGCGCGGAGAATAACGTTCGTCAAATTAACCTGCGTCATTGTTCATCCTTCCGCTGCACGCTCAGCGCGGGTCGCTGCAATCGTTCACGCGAAACCGCGACCCGCCTCAGTTTGGCTTTAACGCCTTCCTCTGCTCTTTCCGGGAATGTCACCATGCGAATTGGTCATTGCCAACTGGATTCACAGCTGAGCGACTTCCAGGGAAATTACAGTAACCGTTCGGCTTACATAAAGTTCCATCGGCATGGCCGGGAGTTTCCGGTCTTTGAACACAAAGGGCTGAAGTTCGGAGTCGGCATTTGTTCCGATGGCGGATTTATTGAGCCTTCTCGCCTGTTGGCCCTGCAGGGCGCGAAGGTGATTTTTTCTCCGCACTTCAACAATATCGGAAAAGAAGGACTGATCGGACACTTCACGCACGTACGTGCCGACCATACGGCCCGTGCCGTCGAGACCATGGTGTACTTTATGCGAGGAAATAACGTCTCGCCTGGCAAAGAGGAATGCATCAGCGGTTACGATGGTGTTGGATACGGAGACAGCTACATTGTGGACCCATGGGGTGAATTCATGGTCCGCAGCCGTCGTCCGGGGGAAGACTTCATTTTCGCCGACATTGATGTCGGTGTGATGGATGTTGCCTGGGGCGTCGGAAAGCCTCTTTGGAGTGCTCGTGAGTTTGGGGATCAGCTGCGAGCCATCGTGGCGACGCGGACCAATCCACCAGGTTGATCAGATGGCATCAGAACCGGTGCCGAATTTTGAGTTTCAGTCAGTCAAGTGAGTAAGAATCGAATGGCCAGATCGCGCGACCTGTTTGACGATACGACGATGACGTTTGGTGAGCACCTGGAAGTGCTGCGCGTCCATGTCTTTCGCGCCATCATTGGAATTGTACTGGCCGTTTCCGTCACGCTGTTCTTCGGCGACAAAATCTTCATGTGGCTGCGAAATCCCATTGAGTCGGCTCTTCGAGAGCGTGGGATTGATCAGGATCAGATTAAATTTGATGCCCCCAAGGAGAGCTTTTTTTCTTATCTGACCAGCATGTTCTCTTCCAAAAAGGTTGAGGCCATTGTTCCCGCTCCGGAAGAACTGCGACGCGATCAATTGAAAGTTCGCGTCGAGAAGCGGGAGCTGCTGAAGGCGCTGGGACAATCGGACTCCATGGGTGCGACAGACGATAAATCCGAAACCGTTCAGATCATCATCGCCGCGCCCGAGTTCGCTCAGCTGCAGCGTGTGATCGAAGATACCAGCCGCATCACGACTCTGAAAGTTGAAGAAGGCTTCATGGCCTACATGAAAGTCTGCTTCTTTGCCGGACTGCTGCTGGCATCGCCGTGGGTCTTTTATCAGCTGTGGCTCTTCATCGCCGCGGGACTTTTTCCGCACGAACGAAAATACGTGCACGTGTACCTGCCCATGAGCGTTGGACTTTTTCTTCTCGGCGCCATGGCTGGCTACTTCTATGCGTTCCCACTGATGCTGGACTTTCTGATCGGCTTCAATGAGTGGCTGGGCATCGGCCTGGAACCGCGTCTTTCCGAATATATCAGTCTGGCGATGCTGATGCCACTGATGTTCGGAGTCAGCTTTCAGCTTCCGCTGGTCATGGTCTTCCTTGAACGCATCGGCGTTTGTTCCGTGGAGACGTATAAGGAGAACTGGAGAATCGCGGTGCTCGTGATCTCAATTGCTTCGATGGTTCTGACCACATCCCCGGACCCATGGAGCATGTTGCTGATGATGTTCCCGCTGCTGCTGCTGTATGTGCTGGGCATTTTTATGTGCCGTTTTCGCCTGGACCCACCAGCGGGCCCCATTCGCTAGCCGGTTGTTGATTGAGTCCGTTTTATCGACTCGCCGCGTTTTCCATTTTGCCAACCCGAAACGTCAGCGAGGGATTGCCTTGTGGCTTTTCAAGGTCGCGCCAGCAAATCCCTCGCGCACGCTTCGGGTTATGATTAAATCAACACCTGGCCTGAACGAAAAAAACGGCACTGATTTTGCGGGGCAAGGGAGGAACCGCCTGATATCCCGTCCAAATGGCAGGTCCGAATTCTGCTGTCGGTTGCCTGACTGGCAGTTCTTCGAGAACCTGCTCCGGTCTGACAATTTCCGTTTCCATCATTTTCTGATGATCTGCCACCGCAATGTCAAAACGTGACTTCTACGAAGTGCTCGGCGTCTCCCGCAGTGCCTCGCAGGACGAAATCCGCAAGGCTTACAAAAAGCTGGCTCGCATGTTTCATCCGGATGTCAAGCCGACGGAGCCTGATGCCGAGAAGAAATTTTCGGAGATCACGGAAGCCTACGATGTCCTGAGTGACGCCGAGAAACGCAAAACTTACGACCAGTTTGGGCATGCGGCTCGCGGCGCGGGCGGCAATCCATTTCAGGGTGGCGGTGGTGGCGGAGGCTCATTCGATCTGGACGATATTCTGGGCGGCATGTTCGGTGGCGGAAGTCCGTTTGGCGGCGGCGGCCGAAGAGCCCAACCGCGTGCTCAGCGCGGCCAGGATGCCCGGGCCGAGATCACAGTCCCGTTTACGGTTGCGGTCGAAGGCGGAGAACACTCAGTGACGCTGCAGAATGGCTCGAAAAGCGAACGACTCACAGTCAAAATTCCGGCCGGGATTGAAGAAGCACAGAGCATTCGACTGGCCGGCCAGGGGAATCCGGGGATGGGAGGCGGCCCGACCGGCGATCTGATCGTGACCGTGCATATCGCGCCTCATCCGTGGTTTCGGCGCGATGGCCAGAACCTGCAGGTGGATGTGCCTGTTTCACCCAGCGAAGCTGCCCTCGGCGGAAAGATCGAAGTCCCGACACTCAGCGAAGGAACCGTTGTGCTGACTGTTCCGCCCGGTACCTCCAGCGGCGCGAAGCTGCGATTGCGAGGTAAGGGCGTGCGCAATCACAAGACCGATGATCGCGGAGACCAGTTTGTCCTGCTGAAAATCGTCGTCCCGAAAGACCTGACAGACGAGGCGAAATCGCTTTACGAAAGGCTGGCTGAACTGAATCCGAAAAACCCACGTGAGACCATGTGGAAATAACGAAAGCAGAAACCGCCTGACCCAGTCAGCGACACGCTGAAATTTCCGCAGCGGCCGGTTCGATCGTACGAATCCGTCACCTGGTAATTTCAGACGAGGCTCACTGTGGCAGGCAATGCCGACGCAGATGCTAAATCACGCCGCCATGCACGCGATACGGCGTCGCAAGGTCGGGCAGGTCAAGGCCCCAGATGCGTTCCCAGATTTCCGGAATATGACGCAGGCTTTCCGACTGATAAATCAGCTGGCGTGCTCTGACGTCCGGGTTCGGACTCCAGATTGGCACAGCGCAACCCGCAGTAAATGCGGTGCATGCCAGTAAGAGCCCTGCCATCAGTCGTGTTCGAATCTTCATCGCAAACGTCCTTCCCTGGACCCGTTTTCCCGCCAAGACTTTTCTCGCGGTCGCCACAGTATTCGGAAGACAGATCAGTTTCTTGTTCGCCAGCGTGAGACCCCAGCTGTTGCCGGAGGCTCTTCACTTTGAAAACATGATCCAATGCGACTCAGTCCTGCCTCATGTGCCCACGGCACTTGTTTACTTTGAGCCATCCAGATAAACGGAATTCACCGAACCTGAGGTCCGATTGGCACTTCCATCCAGATCATAACGGGTTCCAGACGGACTTGCCGCACGGTTCGCGGCCGCATCTGTTGCCGCTCGAATTCGTGCTGCTTCACGTTCTTCCAGTTCCCGAACCTTGGCTTCCATCTCTTTGCCTGGTTTGAAAGTCACCACAAACTTTGCAGGCACTTCCACCTGTCCACCAGTTCGCGGGTTGCGAGCCTTTCGAGCCGCTCGCATTTTGACTTCAAACACCCCAAAGTTCCGCAGCTCGATTCGACGGTCTTCTACGAGCGTTTCCACGATAGCATCAAAGGTCTTCTGAACGATTTCCTTTGTCTTCAGCTGCGTTAAACCCAACTCATCCGAAATCGCTTTAACGATCTCTTTTTTGGTCACGATGGGTGTCTCCCGAGTAAGAGCAGAACGCGGTGCTGGTCCGTTGAAAACGATCCAACTGTATGATCTGTCAGGACTTACTGTCAAGAGCCTAAGCTCACGACAGCCAGTTTCATGACATGAACTCTTCCAATTCTGCGCGTTCGATCGGTCGACCGATTCGCATTCGATCATGATTTCAAGTGAATTGCCAAAGAACGAGCCGCAGTGCAGACAGAGTCCGACACCTGCGGTCTTTATCGGACCGCTGGAACCCCTTCTTTGAGGAAACCCGTCACAATCGTTACAGATTCACTGAACTTGCAAGCCACCGCGTCGGCCGAAGACAACAAAGCGGGCAAAATGGGAGGCCTTGGGTAAATCCAGCACGGCAAGTGGCCATTTGAGGTGTCGGCGTTGCGTCACTAAACTGACTCCAGTGCCGAGTCAATTGTTGATTGAGGAGTCGCACATCGCAGACGAAACGTCCGCGGTCCCGCCGCGCTGGCCCAATGGCAGTCACCTTGTAGCGGAACGCGAGAAGCGTTTCGGTGATTGCCAGTGAAAGCCACGAATTTCGAAAGCCTCGGTAGCTTCCGCTACGACGATTCCCCGTCAAATCAAGTATCATTGAACGCGGGCGTCTCTCCGGCTGAGTTCCATCTCCTTCTTACACACAGAGCACCAAGCCCGACCTTTTGCCCTTAATCAATGAGCGAATGTTTCATGAAGTCGATTCTTTTGCAGTTTGACACCGATTCTCTTCCCAGCGTCTTTGACCGCGTCGTGGCGGTTGATTCCGGCGTGGAACATCTGTTTTCCTATGGAAGCGTGACTCCGGAAAATGTGACAGGTCTGGTCCACGGAGCCATCTTCACTCGAGGCCCGGTGGATCTGAAGAACACGGCGATCTTTGTCGGCGGAAGCGACGTGGCGGCCGGTGAGTCCCTGTTCAAAAAAATCCAGAACACGTTTTTTGGCCCGATGCGAGTTTCCGTGATGATGGATTCCAACGGCTGCAATACGACAGCGGCTGCGGCTGTCGCGTCGGCCAGAAAACATCTGTCGCTGGCTGACGCTTCGGCCATTGTTCTGGGGGCCACCGGCCCCGTGGGTCTTCGGGCTGTGGAACTTTTGTCGCTCGAAAATGCAAGAGTGACGCTTGTGTCTCGCACTTTGGACCGAGCGGAAGCGGCTTGCAATTCGATTCGCTCCAAAGTTCCCTCGGCGCGTCTAAAAGCGGCAGCAGCGTCCACACCCGTTGAGTTTCAAAACGCCTGCGAGGCTCATCAGGTCATTATCGCCGCTGGAGCCGCTGGCGTTTGCTTTCTCGAAGCCGGAGCCCTCAGCCAACTGAAGGGGCTCAAGCTCGCCATCGACCTGAATGCCGTGCCTCCCGTCGGACTTGCCGATGTCGCCGTCATGGACAAAGCCGCCGAAAAATCCGGCGTAATCTGTTACGGGGCGCTCGGCGTCGGCGGCCTGAAGATGAAGGTGCACAAACAAGCCGTGGTGTCACTCTTCACGGGCAACGATCGTGCCCTGGAGACTCGCGCTTTGTATGAACTGGCTCTCCAGGTGGCCGGAATTTCTCAGTCTATCAATGCTGACTTGCCAGCAAACTTGCAAGCCCCCAAACCGCAGACGCCGTGATGGTGAGCAGAACAGTGAAACCGACAAGGCCCTGGCGACTCATCTTTGCACCAAAGGAATCGCATTTATCCCCAGCCAGCCAGGTGGCCCAGCGAAGTGCAAATAGGGCAATAGTCACCGCGATGAATGTCGTGTCGAGTATTCCTGCTTGACTTGTGCGGGATTCCAGTTTCAGGACTGACAGAATCATCAGCACCACGGGGCCTATCACCAGCCAGATCAGCCGCGGCGCCACATATCGTAGGCCACACCTTGGGCGGCTGATGCTTCTTGAGCTGATCGGCAATTTTGTATCATGACTTTCCAGAGCCGTAACACCATGAGAGTCGCCGGATTCAGTGATGTTGTCGCTGACGTGGCTATTCAGGCATGTGCAGTAGACATCCATAGTAAATGAGTCGGCCGTCATCCGTGACACCATAATGTTGCTCATTCCTGCAAAAGCAAAACGGATAGTGGACTCAGAAGGCCAAATATGCGGGCGTGAAGAAACTGTGTCCGGAAGTCGATCTGCCCCAAATTGCATGCTGGCGTTTACTCTGCGTGGTCCGGCCCGGTACAGAAGCCACGCCTAAACTCCATCCACAAAAGAGACGATCCATTCCGGCACTGCGAAGCCAAATTGCAATCCGCGCGCCGGCCCTCCTGATTTTGATTCCTTACCTCTGAGAGCCGTGATTCAGCGGGCTCAACCCGAAAAAGCTGCAGACCAATCGACTGTGCGATTCGGCGGCGAGTGAAAAAAGGTTTCCATCTTGTGAAACTGTTTTTCATTCCGGCGTCGTGCAACTCGCCCAAGCGGGAGGACACGCCCTCTTCGGCGATCGAAATCTCAGACGCGTGTTGACTTTGAAAGCTTGACTGGGCGAACCCATAGTAGTCGACAAATGCAGACGGACCGGAATCCGGCGATGGTGATCTTCGTACGGAAAAATCAGCATCGATACGTGTCAATTCCATATTGCTTCCGTCAAAATGCTGTTTAACAGCTTCGCATTTATGGCTAGTCGCTGCTGCCTTCTCGATCCTTGGCGATATGGTTGGGCGTCCGAAGTTTGCAGACCTGAAAAACGGCGAGTTTCCTGGTGATTGAACATCGCCAGAAAATGGCACTCCAATTGCTTCGTCATAAGCCTCCTGTCAACCTTCGTATCAGGGAAAGTGGCGGCACTGAGTGATCTCTTCCGATTTTGTTTCCGGTTATCTGGGCGGTAAGTCCGCATGGCGCATTCAGGTTCTGTCACCTGTTCTGGTCGTGGTAGTGCTATGGCTGATCATGAGCATCGGCACCACGATTTATTTGCAGTGGGTAGAAACGTTTTACAATCGCGTCTTTTCGGAGAATCTCACGTCCATCGGAGCCGCTCATTCTGTGGAGTCCCTTGTCTGGAAAACTCTGGCCGAATGGGACGACTCCTCACAGAACAACGAGAAGCTTCAACTGGAATGGAAAGAACGTGAAGCGACTCTCAGAAGCTTCACATTTCGTGCAGACGGAAGTCAACAATCAGCTGAGGAGAAGGCGGCAGAAAAGTCGCTGCGGCTGGCCATTGATGAGCTCTGCAGTGCCACGCAGACAGAGCTGAACATCAGCCGCACGACCGGCGCTCGCGATGATGCCAGTCGCCGCCGCATTCAGGAACTCACGGAGGCCGTTTCCGGGAACGCCGCACGCCTTCGAAAGGTGAATGAAGAATTGATTGCTCAGTCGCGTGACTGGCTGGCTGCAACGCATTCTCAGGTTGTCGCGATGCGTATGTCGATGCTGATTCTGGGACCGCTGCTGGGAATTTTTCTGGGCTGGCGAGTCGCTCTTCGACTGCAAAGTTCCGTCACAGAAATAGCAGTGACTCTGAACGAATCGGCTTTGCTTGAAGAATCGCACGGGATGCGCGTGAGCATCACCAAACACAGTTCTTTCGAAGACGTCCGTCGCCAGGCGGAACGCGTAGTAGAACGTTTAAAAGAAGTCGGCCTTGAACTTCAGTCGGCTCGACGAGAAGTGATTCAGTCTGAACGGCTCGCTGCCGTCGGTGAACTGGCAGCCGGTGTGGCCCATGAACTGCGAAATCCTCTGACGTCCGTGAAGCTGTTGCTGCAGCATGCGTCGCGGCAATCCAGTGAGTTCAGGATCGGGCAGTCTCAGCTGAAATTGATTCTGGATGAAGTTCGACGGATGGAATCCACAATTCAGGGTCTGCTGGATTTTTCCCGCACCCCGGCATTGCATCGCATTCGTCACGACCTGCGTGAAACTCTGCAGCGAAGCATCAATCTGGTCGATGGTCGCCTGCAGCAGCAGCACCTTGAACTGCAGACTCACATCAGTCAGAACACGTTGTTAGTCGACGGAGATGCTGAGCAGCTGAATCAAGTCTTCGTCAATCTGCTGTTGAACTCTATTGAAGCCACCGCGAACGGTGGGCTGTTAAGTGTCACCGCAGAACCCTCAACCGATCATTCGCTGGCCCGTGTCATTGTCCGCGATAACGGAACCGGAATTTCTCCCGAAGTTATGACCCGCCTTTTTGAACCCTTTGCGACGACCAAGGAACGAGGAACCGGTCTGGGACTGGCCATCTCGCGACGCATCGTCACCGAACACAGGGGCACGATCGCCGCAAAAAACCTGCCTGGTCACGGAGCCGAATTTACGGTCGAACTGCCGCTTTGCCCGCGACCAACTAAATAACAAAGGTACTGAACACTATGGATAAGCTGCTCTTAATTGATGATGAAGCCGGAATTCGTTCGACAATTCAGTCGATCCTCGAATCTGATGATCTGCAGGTTTTTGTCGCGGCCGATGCCGCGGAAGGCCTGAAGCTGATGGAAAAAGAATGTCCGCCGATCGTGATGCTCGATATTCGCCTCGGTTCCGATTCCGGGCTGGATCTGTTTGAACAGCTGCGTCAGATCAATCCGCGCGTGCTTGTTATCTTCATTACAGGTCATGGCACGACCGATACGGCGATCGAGACAATGAAGCTGGGAGCCTATGACTATCTCGTCAAGCCTCTGGACCTGGATCAGATGTCCGCAACCGTCGAACAGGCGCGCCGGATCTGTCGGCAAATGTATGCTCCTGCCGCGATCGACATGCCGTCGCCTGATGATATGGGGTCGGACCGACTGATCGGAAGTGGACCGGCCATGCAGTCGATCTGCAAACAGATTGGTCGTGTGGCTCCGCAGGATGTCAACGTGCTGATCCTTGGCGAAAGCGGAACGGGAAAAGAACTGATCGCCCGCGCCATCTATCAGCACAGCCGACGCAGTCAGTCGGCTTTTCTTGCCATTAACTGCGCGGCAATTCCTGAAACGCTTCTGGAAAGCGAGCTGTTCGGTCACGAAAAGGGTGCGTTCACCGGTGCCGATCACCGACGGATCGGAAAATTTGAACAATGTCATCGGGGAACAATTTTCCTCGATGAAGTCGGCGATATGCCTCTGTCAACGCAGGCTCGCATTCTTCGACTGCTGCAGGATGGCCAGTTTCAGCGAGTCGGCGGTAATGAAACGCTCACCGTTGACGTGCGTGTAATTGCGGCCACCAACCAGAACGTTGAATCCATGATTGCCGCGGGCCGGTTTCGTCAGGACCTTTATTATCGCCTGCGCGGGGTGACGATCGTATTGCCGCCGCTGCGAGACCGAGTCGAGGATATTCCTGAAATTGCCCACTATCTGATGTTCCGTTTCAATCAGCAGCTTAAAACAGCCGTGCAGTCCATTGCACCGGAGGCACTCGAAAAGCTTCAGTCACACCGCTGGCCGGGGAATGTCCGTGAACTGCAGAGTGTGATCCGGGAAGCATTGATTGTATCCACGGGGCCCACGCTGCTGCCCGAATTTCTGCCGCTGGAAAACCGCCACGACAGCCTTGAAGAGCTCGTTCCATCTGCGGCTCCAATGGCTCCGTCCAACGACGCATGGCAGGATCTGGGGCGTTTTGTGGAACAGTCGCTGGCAGAAGAACAGTCGGACGTCTATCGAAAAGCTATTCAGCGCTTTGACCAATTAATCGTGATGCATGCGATGAACCAGGCCAAAGGTCTGCAGTCCAGAGCCTCGGAACTGCTGGGGCTCAGTCGTCCAACTCTGCGATCAAAGCTCCGCGGAATTTATGCGTCGGCCGCGCCCGGTGAATCGGAGGAATCACCGTTCACTTCGCCGCCAGCCCAATAAAACTTACTCCATAGCGGAACTCGCCACGCGTTTCGGCGGATTACAGAGAAAGCGAGGCCTCTGAACGCCATGGTGGCTTCTGCTGCGAACCTTGCTCCTCCGAAGTGACTGCCATTGGGCGCAGGACTACTGGATCTTGTGAGGCGAAGTGTTTGAGATCTGCTCAATTATTTCACACCCGGCTGCGATGTTCGAAATCCCGCTGAATGCCCGCGCATGGAACTTTCTTCGCGGGGAAGTGTGAATTGGTGCCGCTCCGGGGATTAGAACAGTGAAGTGAGGCCGTCTGACCAGACGGCCTCACCTGTTTCCCTGACTTTGACGCAGACGACTTATTCAATCATCAGGCTATTAAAGTCCATTTCGTCAAAGTCGATATCCGGGCTGGGCTGATCGGCCGAGCCGCCCACAATGCGGGGCTCGTTCTGCGTCCTGGGCTCCGGTGGAGCGTCCAGCAGTCGGCGAGGGTTGCTGTTGCGGTTGGACATCTTCATCGCCATTGCTGACATCTTGCCGACTTTGGGGGCTGGAGGAGCGACCGGGGCCGCAGGAGCCGACGGAGTCTGCGCAACAGGCGTTGGCGGCACTGGGGCTGCCGACCTGGCCGTTGGGGCTGGCGGGACCGGTGTTTTGGCAACCGGTGCTGGCGTTGGCTTCACAGGCGCGGGGGCTGGGAGAGTTGACTTTGCAGGAGTCTTGGCCGATGGTTTTTGAGCGTCCTTTGGGGAAGCCGCGGGCGGCTTCGGTAATGGCGACTTTGGGGCTCCCGGTTTTTGTGTTGCTCCTGAGGTTGGTGCATTTGCTGAAGGAACTTTGTCCGCAGGAGGCTTCCCTGCTTTCGTGTCTGCCGGCTTGCCAGCGGCCGGTGCGGGAACCGAAGGCGCCAGCTTAGCCGGCGATTTGGTCACTGGACCCGGCGGTAGAACAGTTGGGAGAACAGTTGGGAGAACAGTTGGGAGAACAGTTGGGAGAACAGGAGCACGACTTGCTGGAGGTTTAGCGGGAGCAGCACTGCCCTCAAGGACAAAATCCGGCTCGTCATCAACCGCTTCCCTTGTCGGCGGAAGCTCGTTCACCGAAACGACCGGTGCCTGCGCAACAGGCGTTGGGATCACGGGCGGCTGCGCCACGGGCACTGGAATCACGGGCGGTTGAACAGCGGGAACGACCACGGCATCCTGAACGTGAGCCGCAGCCGGAAACGGCTCAGATTCAAGCTCGGGAAGCTCGTCAAATGCTTCCATCCGAGGGTTCGACTGCGTCACCGAGACCACAGGACCTGCTTCCACCGAGGTGACATTGAACACGGCCGAAGCGGATTCCACGACGGGCTGCGCCGAGTCCCTGTCTGCAAACGCCAGCGTCTCGGCGACGACAGATTCTGCAGGCGGAAGCTCAGCCGCAGGTTCTTCGATCTCTGCAACAACCGGAAGTTCGTAAAGCTCTTCAGCAGCACTCGGCTCTTGCGGCGCGGTCGCGATTTCTTCACGTGCTTCAGGCACGCTGTCCATGGCAGGCTCAATCACTGCGTCAGCGATCACGACGTCGGCGATTTCGGGCACGAGAACCTGCGGAAGTTCATCAACAATGGCTGGCACAGCTTCCGAGGAAGTGATCTCTGAGGATCGCAGATCGTCCAGGGCGACGATCTCTATCGTCGGTTCATCTATCGTCGGTTCATCTAACGTCGGTTCATCTAACGTCGGTTCATCTAACGTGGGTTCATCCACCGTCAGTTCATCCACCGGAAACTCCAAAACCGTCACTGCTTCAGAAGGCAGGATTTCTGAAGGTGTGAGTTCTGCAGCGGCGGGAATCTGCTGAGCAAGTTCGGCGACTGGGGTCAGCAGTGTGGCTGGTTTCTGATCCTGCTGATCTTCGATCACCACCGCCGGCGGCACAGTGGCGAGCCACTGTGATGACGGCCAGCTGAACGGTCGAAAGCGATCGGCGGCACCGGTCTGATCCCGGTAGAGAATCGCGCGGCCCGGCGTCAGTGATGCTGCGGCGGGGTTGTCGATCAGGCTTGAAGAATCTGTCTGATTGAGTCGGAAGGCGATACGTGAATCGAATTCCCGCAGCAGCGAGTTCGACAGCCAACGCATTGCGTTTCCGAACGTATCGGCCCAGATGATGACGTGAATTCCAACGAGCGGGCCCTTGCGAATCAGATCGCCCAGCTGTGAGGCCGGTGAGGTGGCTTTCGGCGCACCAAATCCGCCCATTCCGAAATCATCTTCGTCGCGTCGCAGCGAACGGAACTGCCCAAGATTACGAACGGCAAGGACCAGTGTCGGAGAAGTCTTGCCAGCGTCACCCGCTTCCCGCTGATTCAGGAGCGTCCAGAACTCGGCCATCACAGCATCCGCATCCGCCGCGTCACGCACAGTCAGACGTGGTGCAATTTCAGCGTTGAATGTCTTTTTGAAGTTTGCCAGCGACTGCGGATCGCGGCCATCATGCAGCAGCGTCATCCGCGCGGAGCTGGATGTTTCTGTCGTCATCCCGCCCGCACACAGGCTGAGAATTGTTGAGGCAAGGATCGAATCGGCGAGATCCCCTTCCTGGCCAACGATCAGCGTGTTCTGGCCGCCCGAGCGATTGAATTCGATGCACACGGGCTGGGCAATGGAAACCGGCTCCCCAATCCACGCGGAGACGCTTCCTTTGTTTTCATTCAACTCGGTGGCGGTGCTGAAGATTCGTTCATTCAGCGGCTCACACTCTTCAACTGTCGGTGCCACGTTGCCTTCAAAGACGATCATGCGCTCAGAAGCTCTGTCGTGGTAATCGGGCCGTTGCGTAAGTTCATGAATCATGGACTCACGGCTGGCTTCATCCAGCCACGCGATCTGGAACGGATGGTTACCTTCGACCATGCCGTTCGCGTCGTTATAGATCGCTTCGCCTGGCCGCGTCAGCAGACGTGCGGCGGAGTTCTCTTCACTCAAAATCAGATGGGCGTCGCTTTCACTGCACTGCAACGCGATGCGGACGGCCACCTGGCCCATCGTGCTGCGAGCCAAAGAATAAGCTCCGCCCAGAGTTTGAGAACCCAGCAGAACGTGAATCCCGAACGCTCGCCCCTGACGAATCAGGCGATCCATCAACAGTGCCGCTTTGGACGAAACCCGATCTTCGGAAGTGAAGAATTCCTGGAACTCGTCAATCAACAGCAGGAGACGGGGCATTGTTTCGTCGGGAAACTGGCGACGAAACGAAGGGACGTCCTGCACGCCACGCTGACGGAACAGCTCACCGCGTTCCTGCAGAACTTCATCCAGCCGTTCGAGAACGCTCAGGCCGAACTCGCGATCGCTTTCAATCGCAACGACTCGCGCGTGAGGCAATTTGTTGGCCGCATAAGTGCGAAACTCAACGCCCTTCTTGAAGTCGACCAGATAAAATTGAATCTCGTCCGGGCTGTAATAAAGCGACAGGTTCGTGATCAAAATGTGCAGCAGCGTTGACTTGCCGGAGCCGGTTTTGCCAGCCACCAGAACATGCTGACTGGTGCCTCGCCCAAGCCGCATAAACTGAAGACGCGCGGCACCGGCGCGACCGATTGGAAAATCAATACCATCGGCCGAACTGAGACTCCATACGACATCCGCCTTTGGAGCGATTCGACTGAACGAGACCTCAACCCGCCGCGCATTTCGTGACTGTTCACCGACCGCTCGCACCAGACTGACATAGTCGGCTGCATCCGGCGCCGTGAGCGACTGGAATTCAACAGAGGAAGCAGATTTCGCCGTAGCCGCCACAGTCGGCCGGGAAGACAGGAAATCTTCTCCGGCCACGACGCCCGCGTTTTTCTCTGCAGGTCGAGATGCCGGTAAAATACCCGGCTGAACTTTTCCGCAGGATACATGAAACTGAGTGCAGCCGTTTCGAAGATTGCTGACATCAAACGATCGAGGCGCAGGCTGATCGGGAGACCACGTGACGATCGCATGCACGCCGCAGCGAGGTCCACTGGTGAGAATGCTTGTGAGTGCCCGAGCGGCCTCTTCGGTAAAGCTGTGAGGAAATCCGGCGACCACAACAAAATGATAGGGCTCAGCCACTTCACCTGCAGCAGCGTTGTACTCTTCAATGGTCTCAAATTCACTGCGAAGATACGTCTGGAAGACGCTCTCCATGTGTTCGGTCACTTTTTGCAGGCGGTCACGAATTTGAATCGATTCCGTCCAGATGCGATTGCTGATCAGCAGCTCATCGAAATCGGCAAGATGCATCAACGCGGAAAAACTCTGGCCCAGCCCGATGGGATCGATCAACGTAAACTGAACTCGCCCCGGCGCGATGTGAGTCAACAAACGGAGCAGGATCGCTCGCACAAAATCCAGGGCTGCATCGCGACCGGCTGCATCGTGTTCAACCAGGATCGACGTATCGCGAGGAAAATTCAGGAGGCCTGGCAGTTCAAGTGCCACATCTTCGGTCAGTGCAGCCGATGGGTTCTCGGGAGGAGCGGGGAACGACACTTTCAGTGCGCCCACGGGCAGCGCGGATGGAAGAGCCGCTGGTGGTTTCCAGCCGCGGCGAAGTTCGGACCATCCCTGGATACAGTCAGTTTTCGCCTTGCTGATCCGTGCCAGTTCCGAGGCGACAAGGACGTTGGAACGCCATCGTGAAACGGCCGCAGATTCTTCAGAACTCAGCTGTTCACGTTTAGCAGCGGTTTCCTGCAGAAAGTGGTTCTCTGCACGTTCTCTCTCAGATTTATAATGAGCCTGGATGCGAGCCAGTTCCTGAGATCGCCAGGTTTCGAGGGCCGTCTGATTGTGGGAGCAGGCCGACTCACCCGCCAGAATCTGTTCGTCAGACTGACGCGACTGACGAGCCACCTGTTCGGTATAGGATTGAATAAGGGTATTCATCCTTTCGTCGGTCGCGGTCTGCAGCTTTGCTGCGTGCTGTTCACGACGGCGCAGCATGTCGGCCTTCCAGGCTGATGCGCTTTCATTCAAATTCTTTAGTTCCTGTCGGCTCTTTTGCTTCCAGTGGTTCGAGGCTGCTTTGGAATTGGACGTCGCCTGGAGGACTTCTTCGAATCCGTTGCGCAGGCGAGACTGTGCCAGCATCAGCAGAACTGTGTCAATCAGAACGGCGGCACCGAGACCGATGAGACACGAAACGCCAAACCATTCCCAGTCCGGCTTGGAAAACTCGGGATTCAAAAACTTACTCAAGTCAGCCCGTGTGGCAGTCACACCGATTGCAACCACCACGAAAATCAACAGGGCCAGTCCGTAGAGTCTCCAGCCCATGATCCACTGAGGAAGATGCAGGTCATCCAGTTTTCCGGCAGACGCCAGAGCCATGTCGACCTGCTGTACAGCGGTCACTCGACTGGCTTCGCGGGCCTTCAGTTCCACCGTCACTGGCGGCGAAGAAACGTCCGTCGGGGCGTGACAGCTTTGCAGATATTTTGCAGTCGCCTGAACGCGGGCGTCGAGATCACTGTGTTGCTGTTCGAGAAATGTCTGCTGCGTCTGGAAAACTTCCTGAGCCCGTTCGGTGTTGCTGACCGGAGTGTCTTCGTTGGACTCATCACACACGGACTGCAGAACCCAGAGTTCATTCTGAAGCTTCTGGCGACATTCGGCGACGTCTTCCTTGAGTTGCGCATGCAACTCGGCCAGCAGCCGCTCACGAGCTTCACTCGCGGTTTCACGTTCAGTGGCTTTATCGACTTCCGTCTGGTCGAGGCGGTTTCGGATCTCCTGATCGACGTGTTCAACCTCGGCCCGAGCCTCCTGCTCCAGCCGAGTATGAATCTCGGCTGTCGATTCCGCGGCCTGAACATCCAGGGCGGCGATTTGTGCGCGAATCTTCTGGACCTTTTCCCGCGCTTCGATGCATCGAGTCTGAAGACGCGTTAGTTCAGATATCTGCGTCTCGAGATTCAGATCTTCCAGATTCATGAGTCAGGCTTTCGCGGAAGTAGTTCATCATATTGCGTTTACCGACATTCCGCAGGGCGGGTCTCCTGACCCTTACAGCACATCATCCTCAGAGCGACGTGGGTCCTCTGATTTTGGATGTCAAACTCCGGTTTCTGTCCCGCTGTCCGTAATTCTCTGCCAATTTACCAGTCTTTAGCAGTCTTCTAAGATAAAAAACGGGTTTCACAAACGAAATTCGTGCCCGTTCTGTTAACTTTGCGCGATTGTTCAGGCCTCCAGAACATGCGATCCAGACAGACCTGCCTGGTGAACGCACCTTTCGTCAACACGGCCTCATCGTCCCCACAATCCTGCGCTTCGGTATTTTTCGCGTTTTAGGCAAAGACGAATGTCGCTGAATTCCCCAGGTCCGAACGTCGTATTTGCGCAAAACCTACGTTTTATTCTCGATTTGCCTGAGATGAATTTCGGAAATAGGAAGTCAAAAGTAGCGAATCCGGACGAACATCGGGTTGATTCATTCCTCCGTCTTTTGCGCGCCGGCCGCGGCGCTCCGCGTGCTAATTTTCCGCGATACAGAACAGATGCTTTTCGCCGCGAATAAACAGCTGGTTGTCGACGGCTGCCGGCGTCGCATCAACGGTTTCGTCCACATTGTTCGTCGCGACGATCTGAAGCGTTTCGCCTTCTTTTACCACGACGGTGGTTCCAGACCGAGCTGTGAGATAAAGATGGTCTCCGGCAGCGATTGGAGACGCGTAGATTGTGTCCAGGCCCGGGATTCGGCTGGCCATGTAGAACGGTTTTCCGGTCCCCGCGTCAACACAGGAAAGCTGCCCGGTTTTGCCTTTGTGGAAGTAAATTCGACCTGCGGAAAGCACCAGCGAGGCAATATCCGGCGTGTCGCGATCGATGGTCCAGACAACGCTTTTTGTGCCCTTGATGTCGCCCTTGCCGTCGAGGCGAAAGGCTCCCAGAAACGAACCGCGGTGACCACTTCCTACGAAGACCAATCCATTTTCAGCGACCGGTGATGAACACGGACGTTCCGTCTGCCCTGCACAACGCCACAGTTCTTTTCCAGTCTTCAGATCGTAACTGCGAGCACAGGTCTGGCCATTCATCACCACCTGCTGACTTCCGTTCGCATCGACAACCAGCGGAGTGGACCAACAGGTCGGTTCATCACGGTCTGTCTTCCACAGTGTCTTGCCGGTCTTCTTGTCGAGAGCGAACAAGGCAGATGGTCCCTCATGGTCCCAGGGCACCAGAATCTTTTCACCGGCGAGTGTTGGAGAACTGCCTTCGCCGAAGCTGTTGCGAGTATCCATTTTTCCAAAGTCATCGCGTTTCCATGTCAACTTTCCGTCCATGGTGTAGCAGTACAAACCACGCGAACCAAAGTGAGCGTAAACATACTCACCGTCAGTGCATGGCGATGCCGATGCAAAACCGTTGGTGGAATGAGTCTCCTGGTGCGGCTGCGCAACGACCGCAGTCTGCTTCCACAATTGTTTGCCGGTGTTTCGTTCGAAGCACAACACCTGAAATTCCAGAGTGGGCAGGCCGCCGGATTTTGCCGCAGCGACAGGGACCGCCGTCGTGATGAAAACCTGATCGTCCCAGACGACGGGTGATGAAGAGCCACGTCCCGGAACTTCGACTTTCCATTTGACGTTTTTTGTGCTGCTCCATTCGGTCGGCGGACTGGTATCCGGCGCTGTTCCATTGCCAGTCGGGCCACGAAAGTGGCCCCAGTTTCCAGCGTTGAGAGTCTGGCCGCTTGTAAAAATGAGAGCCGCAATCCACAGGATATTTTTTAGCATCGAAGTTCTCGAAGTATCAGAGGTCGAATAAAAGCGGAGCCAAAGAATTATCGCAGGCGATCCGCCAGTCGTACAGTCCAGAGCGACCTTCAAGAAAGCTGTCACCTCAACCTCAGCCGCTTCATGCACTTCAGGGCGATATCTCGCAGCTGGATGCGCAGCATGGCGAATCGATCGCCTGTCATCAGCGGGCTTGTTCGCCATTCAGCGAGCGGGTAACCGTAAGCCAGCATTCCGTACTGCACAATTTCTTCGATGCGCTCGATCTGCTCGGCCGTCAGTTCGTTCCTGAACCGGCCCACTCGACTGGCACTAAGTGGCTCGCTCAGGCGACGATGATGAGGGAGCGAGGCCACTTTCGTATGAGCCGCGCGGTCATTCGTCGCATCCTGTAGATGGGCCATGACGGCCGCAGTCGCCTCATCCGGATTGCGGCCCAGAAATGCAGCCAGCTTCCCAAGGGCATCTTCAGGGGATGCGCATAAATCTTCGTACCGGCATTCCGTACTGTGGGATGGCTCGATCAGTCGTTCGCTCATCAGCCAGCATCCGATCGTCGTATGCCATTCCAGGGCCGCAGCGATTCGATCTTCCGCGCCGAATCGCATTTTAGCGACTGAACACACGACGTCTCGCGGATCCCGGACGATGTGAATGAAACGCGCGTTGGGCAACAACTCCAGAATCCCAGGAATGCTCATGACATACAGCGGCGTGTTGTCTCCAATGTATTCCAGTTCGTTCCAGGGCGTTGAAGATTCCAGTTGCCAGATGTAATGGATGAACGCGGCAGTTCCGCTGACTTCATGCTGATCGCAAAACCGCCGATACCCGTCGACAGTCGCCCGCTGCTCCCACTGTTCTGTCGCCAGCCACGAGTTTACATTTACCACGAGTTGTCGCAGACAACCGTCTTCATTGATTTTGCGGAGCAACGGAAGACAGTGGCCGATGTATCCGGTTTCCTTTGCAATATGAACTTGGTCCATGCGATTCAGAAGAGTGGCCATGATCGTGGTGCCCGATCGACCGCTGCCGAGAACAAACAGAGGAACTGGCTGCTTCTTCATGATGGAACCTCAATCCGAATCATGCGGCGCGACGCCGGCCAGTGAAGATTACAGACTGTTCCACTTTGCTCCATTCGCGTTCCCAGGTCATCTCATCCCGCTTCATCAGCGATGAGGCATTGTGCGACATCTGACGGAACAGGGGCTCATCCTTCAGCAACGTTCGCATGGCTGACGTGAGCTCCTCAGAATTCATACGACCATCAATCAACAGGCCAATCTGATTCTGGCTGATGAACTGCGGAAACTCGCCCACTCGCGTTGCAATCACAGGCATTCCCAGAGCCAGATATTCGTAAAGCTTCGTACAATTGGTTCCCACAAGCTGATAGCGTGCCGTTGCCGCCAGCAGCGACAGTCCGCAGCAGCGATGCGTGATAGCAAACCGCCGAAATTGTTCGGGCGTTACTCCATTATGAACGGTGACTCCGGCGGTCCTTCGCAGCGTGGCGATCAACTGCGGACATCCCTCGCCGAAAATGTGAAGCTCTGCCTGACTCTGCTCTTCGGCCGACAGCAACTGAAACGCTTCGGCCGCCAACCCCGGTCCTTTTTCTGCAAAGACGCCACCGATGTAGACGAAACAAAGTTTGCCCGTCATCACCTGGGGCCGAGAAGAATCTCGCCATGTCGTGACAGGATAATTGTGAAGCTCAACCACGGAAGACTGCCACTGTTCAAGATGCCGCTTGAGCACACTCTCGTTCATGTGAATGCACGTGACAACAGACACCCACCGCAAGCACACGCGATGAATCCAGCGAACCATCAGACCGCTGCATTTTTGTCTGAACCACGATCCGCCACTTTCCAGCGTATTTAGTTCATAATGATCATGTTCGTCATACAGCACTGGAACATGGCGCAGCATTCCCACCAAAACGGCCAGTGGCAACAACAGCCAGTGAAAGCACATGATTGCACGCAGCCTGGCTTGGTCTGTCGCGCCGATCTCCATCGAGCACACGCGTTTGGTGTGGCATGGTAAAGGCCGCTCTGATTTTTCCGTTCGCCAGACTCCCCGCGGAAGCGAGACAATTCGGGCCGCAAAACCACCGGCGAGGATGCCTTCCACGAAGAGCGTCATCCGCTTGTTGATGCCACGTGAGCCTGTCAGGCAGAGAATGTATTCAGGATTGTTTTTGAATCGATTCATCTCCGCAGTCCTTTCTCAGGCGGCTTTGGCCAAAGGAGGGACCGCGGTTGCTAACTGTGGAGTTTTCTTTTTACCAGCCACCGGCAGATCGCGCTTGACCGCAGTGCGAGCTTCATTCACACAGGCAGCCAGAAGCAATGTGGCTCCAGGGAACGCCAGCGGTCCGCCGGTCCAGGAAAAGATCACGTAAGCCAGAAGCGGAAGCGTGTGTACAAAGCAGTCGCGTTTGCGAAACACAGCGCTGATGGGAAGCCAAAGCAGCAGCAGCATCATGGCAGCGAAGATGGCCGCGGCCAGCAGTCCTGCCTCAAGCGCCACCTGCATGAAATTGTTGTGCGCGTGATTGATATCCATCACCGCCAGGAATTTTTGAGGGTTCCCCGGGCCGACTCCCAGCATGGGTTTGGCAGACACATGGTGCCACGAAATTTGCCAGATCAACGAACGTGGCGCCGCCGGAACGAACCCCACCAGACGCATCTTGACTAGCATCTGATGAACGAACGGCGTTTGCAGAATGTTGTCCATGAAGTACGAAAGGCTGAGAATCCCCGTGACGCCCAAAGCGGCCAGTCGCTTGCGATTGAACAGGACGTAAAGCGTCAGAATAATCGCCAAAGATCCAATACCGTTTCGTGACATGACAAGAAACACGGCCATGCAGTTCACGGGCACCAGAATTAGAAAAGCCAGACGCTGGATGCCTTTGCTGTCCGCGGTACCGGCGAGCACCAGCGGCAGTGTCATATTAATCTGAGCAGCCATCAGATTACCGGCGCCCGAGGGATTGGAAATCAGCCACGCTTCCAACGCACTTAAATGGTACGCCTGATAAAGAATCCAGTATGTCAGCAGCAAATTGGTGCCCAGCATCAGTTGCCGACAGAATGACGAGACATCCGATGACGCAAACGCCAAAGCCGCCAATGCTGCGTAGCTGGACAACACATGCATTGTGCTGGAAAACTCGGACGTGTTCGATTCGGCAGACACCAGAGACAACGCGCAGAGTGCAATTGTTCCGAACAAAAAGACTGGGTAAATCCGCGCGTTGCGGCTGAGCAACGTACAACCTGCGAGCACCAGGCAGGCCAGACTTCCGCCAATCAAAGTAGCGGTATGCGACACGGCGGATGTCATTCCGGTGGTGATCAGCGTGGCAATGATGGCGGCAATGGTGGTCGACATGAATTCAAGGGATCGAAAGTTTCGGGGGCTCTTAAAATGGGCAACGAATTCTTCTCGAAGGTGATAAGATTGCTCTCAGGCCGCTCGAGCCAGTGAGGCACTGCCGGCGGCGTTGTCAGACGTTTTCCATGGGCGCGGGATTTTTATTGGTCCCCTTTGCGATGCGTCCCCAAACGCTAGCCGAACATTGAGATATGGCCACATTTTCAGGCCCAGCGTACGATGAATCTGACGCGTGATGGCCAGATTCCAGAGTGCCCGTGACAGCAAATAACCATAGGCAGCTCCGCTGGCCCCGAACATCCGGCCGCTGAAAAAAACGATGCTCAGCTGGACTGGCAGAAATACCAGAACGGCCTGGGTATAAAATCGTTCCATCGCCATCGTTTGCATGACCGGAACCGTTGGGCCCGTGGAGCAGTCAATGACCGAGGCAAGCAGTAGAGGAACCAGCACGACGCACACGGTTGCATACTGGCTGCCGAGAAGCACAGTCAACAGTGGCGAGCACAGCCAGGTCGCCATTGCGATTACCACTGCGGCAAGAAATGTGATCGTGGCCGCGCTTCTTACTGCGTGATCGGCTGCTTCGAATTCACGCCTCTGAAAGTGACGCGTACAGCGTGGAAGGAGGCTCAGGTTGAACACGCCGAGCGGTATGGCTGGCAAGGCCGCATAAGGAACCGCCAGGGCAAAGCAGGCGGCGCTTTCTAATCCGCAACTGGCCGCAATCAGTAGTGGAGTGCATGTTTGTGAGGCCACGCTGCCCATCGAGACCACCAGAAAAGGAAGTCCCTCTAGCATCCGTGCGACGAGCTGCATGCGGGTGATACGACCGATGGACTGGATCGCTGCTGCGTAGGTTTCTTTCAGCTTGGCGTGACGAATTGAAATGCACAGCACAAGAGTCAGGCAGGCCGCATAAGTGGTGGCCAGCAACAGGGCCGTCGGACGCACTTTCAGTAACAGAACTAAAACAATGGCTCCGATAAAGCTGAGCGGCAGAAGCGTCTGTTCGGGCACCATCGCGCGGCCGGTTCCCACGAGAGGAACGGCGACCCATTGCCGCAGATAAGTGAGTGTCAGCGGGACCGACAGGATTCCGGCCAGAAAAAAAGTCTCGATCCACGGCTGCCGGGTCGGAAAATGCAAAGTCCCGCCGCAGGCCAGCAGCCCGCATCCCAGCAACAGCCCGCATCCCAGCAACAGCCCGCATCCCAGCAACAGTCCGACCACCAACAACGTACAAGCGTGAGTGACAGCGGTTTCCTCGCCCGACCTGTCGAGCGTATTGGCCGTGGACAAATTGCGAACAAGAATCCTGTCTGTGCCCAGGGGAGCCAGAGTTGCCAGCAAGATTGCCAGAGACATTGCTGACGTGTACGCCCCGTATTCAGTTGGTTCCAGCAGTCGGGCGGTCAAAGTCATGGAGGCAAACATCAACGCAACCCCGAACGCCCGCACAACAAGTGCGCTCAGTGCATCCGAGATGAGTGATGATTGAGCCATTAAGGTTGCCAATGCTTTCCGCCAAAGCCTGCTGTCACTTTTCGATGACTGTTCACCGTATGCTAATATGTTTTATGCCGCCCGTTTTACGACCGGCTTAAACGGCAACGTGGTTCGAATATATTGATCGAGCAGGCGGTGTTCAAAACAAAAATTACGCAGGTCTCCCAGCGACATGGCTTTCTCCGGAGTACTGACGTAGGGGTCTGTGACGTTCGTGTTGATGATGTCGTCGTAGTCATAGCCAATGTCTTCGTACACACTGCGAAACGCCGGCATGACAGCAAACATTTCGGAAAGCTCAACCGTTCGTCGAGTCTCCTCGTCGCTCATCAGTTCTTCGTAAAGCTTCTCACCGGGCTTGGCGCCGATTTCCGAAATCGGCATACGGGCCGGGTTGTGTCCGTGTTGCGGAGCGATTTCGTCAACCATAATTCGAGCGAGGTCTGAGATCTGAATGATCGGCATTTTTGTGACGAAGACTTCTCCCCCGTGGGCCTTTTCCGCGGCCGACAGAACCAGACGGCAGCTTTCTTCCAGCGTCATGATAAATCGGGTCATTTGCCGATCAGTCAGTGTCACCGGGCCTCCGGCTTCAATCTGACGAGCAAAAATAGGGATCACAGAACCGCGTGAACCCAGCACATTTCCAAATCGCGTTGAACTGAAGATCGTGCGACGACCCATTTTCAGGCTGTTCGCGGCGGTAATCAGCCGTTCGCCCATCAGCTTGGAGGTGCCCATGACATTGGTCGGATTCACGGCCTTGTCGGAGCTTGTAAAGATGACGCGTTCGACGTCATTGTTCAGCGCTGCCTGAATCACATTTTTGACGCCGATGATGTTGGTCTGCACGGCATCAAACGGGGCTCGTTCACACAGGATGACGTGCTTCAGCGCAGCCGTGTGCAGAACGATGTCGACTCCACTGCACATCATGTTCAGTTTGTCGGGATCACGAATGTCGCCGATCTGGCAGAGACTGGACACAGTGCAGTCCGTGTTTTTACGGCGATGTTCCTGCAGTTCCTGCTCCAGAAAAAAGATCTCCGATTCGTTAGTGTCAAGAATTCGCAGTTCTTTCGGCCCATGATCGAGCAACTGCCGGACGATTTCCCGTCCGACCGTGCCGCAGCCACCGGTGACAAGAACAGTTTTGTTGGCGAAGAATGACATAGGGAACATCCGTGTTCAGAGAATCTCTGGTCGCTTGCAGCCAAAATCGGCGAACGGCAAACGCGGCAACAAGCGTGACTTGAGTCTAGGCGGCGCGGTGACGATACATCTCCGGATCGATGACGTCCTTCATGGCAGCCATATCCAGCGATTCATCGAAATGATGATTGATCTGTGCGATAGTCGATTCCGGTGCGGCAATGAGATCATTGTAACTGATGTTGATCAGATCCAAATGAGTCTGAGAGGGCAGCCATTCGTAAAATTGACGCAACTCGCGTTCAAACAGAGTTTTCATTGTTGCATTCGGGACGTCGGTTTCGATTCCGTTGCGTTCGAGCATCTGCTTCTGAGACTGCAGGATTTCGTCAACGTTGCGGCGCATGAAGAGCACGCGATATTCGCGGTCCGGCGGCAGGTGCTTCAGCAGGCTGTAAACCATCTTGACCGAACAGCCATCGGCTTCATCCAGCCAGGTTGTGTCGTCTTCGATGCTTTTCACGTCTTCGAATTCATAGTAACCGTTTGGATTGTCTTCGTCGGGCGTCCGTCGAAAATCCGTCAGCGCAGGAATTCCGCCAGCTTCGAGCATTCGCATCATCAGCGACGTGCCCGAACGTGGCAGTCCGGAGACGATCGTAATGTAAGGCCGTTTGTTGTCAGAAAATTCATCGTTCGTTTTCAGCACGTCCGACACTGCCACTGGCGGCATGACGTCTTCGGCTTTCCTCAGCAGCGCCAGCATTTGAGATTCAGTCAGTGCGCCGGTTTTGCGATCGATCGGCTGACCTCCGGCGAATGTCACAAACGTGGGGACGCCGCTGACTTCGTATCGCGACGCGAGACCTGGACTTCGGTCAATATTGATGGAGTATACGTCAGCCCAGTCGCTGACTTTCGCCGCCAGCTTATCAACCATAGGTTGCATCATTTTGCAAGGCGGACACCACGAGGCCCAGAAATCCACCAGCACAGGCCGGTCAGACTGCAGAACCATTTCATCAAATTCCGGATCACGAATTTCCATGGGAGTTTTAGCTTTAATTGGCAGTGTTCAGTGTTCAGACTTTGGTTTTCATTGGTCATTTTTCATTAGTCATTGGTCATTCCCCTTCCGGTCTCCAGGTCTCCAGGACTTCTAACGTTCCGTGCTCGCCCGACCATTTTGTTTTCGGAAACAAGGTGTCTCGTTGAGCCTCAATGCGTGCTTTGGACTCGGGTTGCATCAGGACTCGAAACAGGTGGCGAACTTCTTCAGCGAAGCCGGATTCTGACTGAAATCCAAACTGCTCGCTGAGTTTCTCGTGGATCACTTCATACGGATGCTCTTCCGCTTCAACTCGCGGATTTTCGATTCGCTGCACTTCTACGTCGAGCCCGAATTCCCGCCCTATTGAAGCCACCATTTTGGCGATCTGCAACACGCTGAAGACATCTGTCACCTGATTCACGACGTCGTACTGACCGGGCTCAGGCGGTGCCGCGATAAGACGCGTGATGCACTGCATGGCGTCTCGCAGAGTGATGTAACCTCGGATCTGATTTCCGCTGCCGTAGATCGTGAGCGGCATCCCGATGACGGCCTGAGCGACGAAACGATTGACAACGGTTCCCCACCATTCGTCGATATCAAAACGAGTGTTCAGATCCGGATGAGCCAGCAATTCTTCGGAGTAGTTTCCATAGATCACGCCTTGCATCACATCGTAACTTCGCAGCCACCAATACTTGCAGGCTTCGTAGACGCTGTAAGTGCCCTGGACTTTGCTGACGTGATAAAAGCTGACAGGATCACGCGGCGTCAGTTCGCCTCCAAGACTCCATTCCTGTCCCTGATACTGCAACACGGCATCACCGGGAAAGAGACCTTCGAACAAAGGCCGCCCGGTCAGCGGACTGCCGTATTCGCCCATCGTGCCAAGCTTGATAATTGACGCATCCGGAGCGTGATCGCGGACGCCGAACAGCAGCCCCAGTGTGCCAACCACATTGTTTTGAATCGTATTCACCGCCTTGTCGACGTCCGCCATGCTGTAAGGAGCACTCGGGATTTCGGCAAACTGAACAATCGATTCCGGCTGGACTTCTTTGATGTAAGCAAACAGCGCCTCGCGATCCATCAGATCGATTTCGCGGAAGTTGATCTCAACCCCCAGATGATCGTTCGCCGCCTGAACGCGATCCTGCATGGACTGAATCGGCGTCACCGACTGAGCCCCGCGTTCGGCCACCAGTTTGCGACGCAGCATGTTATCGATGCCGAAAACTTTGCAGCCCAGCTTTGCCAGCTTCAGAGCCAGCGGCCAGCCGAGGTAGCCGTCTATCCCCAGAATCAGAACTCGCATCCCGTCCAGAATGTAGCCGCTGTCTGTCTGCTTCCATTCGGTACAGGATTCGAAAGTGATGGACATCGGATCGTAGTAACCGATCTCCGGACGTCGTTTGCATTCGACAACCAGCTGCCCCTGAGCGGCCTTGCGAAATGCGGCCTGCCCACACGCGCGAAAATCCACGTGGCCCTTGAACTCCACGGCCGGACAATTCCAGCAGGTATGCCCGGCATTATGGCAGGACTGTTCGGTCATTTTTGGAAATCCATTTCCGGGTTTGGAATCGCAGTTTTCACCACGGAGGTCACAGAGAGCACAGAGTGGAATCGCCGAGAGAGGGCAGTCACCGTTTGTCTTGCACACTTCGCAATGACCTGATCTCTGAACAATCGTTTCTCTCTGTGGTTCCTCTGTGCTCTCCGTGTTCTCTGTGGTTCACAATTCGAATTCATTTCTTCTTAACTCAGCTGTCATAACTCTAGATAGTTCGTGTTTTCACCACGGAGGTCACAGAGAGCACAGAGGGGAATCGCCGAGAGAGGGCAGTCACCGTTTGTCTTGCACACTTCGCAATGACCTGATCTCTGAACAATCGTTTCTCTCTGTGGTTCCTCTGTGCTCTCCGTGTTCTCTGTGGTTCACAATTCGAATT
>Ga0209390_10001388_pt1 | contig 47104 bp, 33 predicted proteins | sample BON01_FD_187212 | JGI IMG/M metagenome (GOLD analysis project Ga0209390, IMG submission 187212) | Freshwater microbial communities from Lake Bonney liftoff mats and glacier meltwater in Antarctica - BON-01 (SPAdes) (version 2) | ecosystem: Environmental > Aquatic > Freshwater > Ice > Glacier...
TCAATCGCTGGCAACAGACCGGCAGCAGTTGCTTCCGTCGTCTGGTGCAGACACTCAAACTTCCGCCGCTTGATCTGCCAGACAAGATCCATTCGCCGCTGGAACTTCTGGTGCCGCTGAACAACACCGGATAATCCGGCAGCGCGACCGCTCGCACAACGAGCACCGCACAAGCATGCGAACCCGCACGTCTCGAACGCATCCACTCACGACAAAACCGAAGACACTTCACGCTGCGCACAATGGACAGCTACCACTGGGCAAGACCTTGACCGATCGCCGAAACGCCGCCTATCGTGAATACCAAACCAAAACATGCGACCACGATTTGCTAGCCCATTAACACCGATTCAACAGTCCCCACGGGGCAGGGGAGTTTGGGTTTTGACGAAACAACGAAGTTGGGCGCCTAAAACGCAGTGCCGAAGCAGGCCGCCGCCGGAAAGCCTAAAGACAGGCCAAGTGCCAGCAACGGCCGCCGCTTCACACAGCCAGCAAAACGGCAGCCTGTTCAGCACACAGAATTGCTAAGTCTTTCCATCACTTAATAATGACACCGATCACGCCAAAATTTAGCTCCCACGTCTGGCTCAGAACACTGAGATCCACAGAAGTCGGGATCTCTATAGCAGGAAACTCGAAAGGGTACTCGTGCGCGGACGATTCTGCTGCCGCTGCAGTCTGTCAACGGTTTTAACCGGAGCCGTTCGTCGAAACCGGGCTTTGGTTGAGAGGATCTGGCGGGGGAGTCCTGCGACGCTTTTGTGCCGTTATCGGACTGGCAGCTGTGGCACCGACGGAACTGCTGCCGTCGACTCAGCAACATCGACAATCGCGACTGCTACAGGCAGGACCAGGTACGCCTTTTCCAAAATGCTTCTAGGAAACACGAAGGGGAGTACGGCAATGGATCCAGCCAATTCCCATCGGTGAACTTTTTTATTGTTCGCTCAAATCCGAACGAGGAAACCGGATCAGAGAAGCATTCAAACGCTGCCATTAACGATGCATTGAACGAGATATCTTAAACAACATTAAACCGCGCCCACTAATTCTACGGAACTTCTGTGTCAGCTTAACAATGCTGCCGAGGGATTGGCGATGGCAGTGGCGATGTCCTGCAGGAAGCGGGCGGCGGGGGCACCGTCGAGGATGCGGTGGTCGAAGGTCAGGCTAAGGGTGAGTTGCTGCCGGGCGACGATGCTGCCGTCGTCGAGTACGACTGGTTCGCGGCGAATGGCCCCAAGACCCAGGATCGCGGTTTCGGGAGTATTGATGATCGGCGTGAAGGCATCGATCCCGAAAGCGCCCAGATTTGTGATGGTAAAAACGGATCCCTGCATGTCGTCGGCAGCCAGCTTTCCGGCGCGAGCCTGATCGACGAGCTGGCGTGACGTCGCAGTTACCTCGATCAGCGACAACTGTGCCACGTTGCGCAGGACCGGGACGAGCAGGCCATCGTCGGTATCGACTGCCATGCCGAGATTTAGCTTGTTGTCGGTGGGCAACACAATCGCATCGTCGTCCCAACGACCGGCCAGCAAAGGATGTCGCCGGAGCGCCCCGGCCACGAGCTTCATGATGATGTCCTGATAACCGGGGATCGACGACGAACGACCGGTGGTTTTGAACTGTTCTCGCAGGTTCACAAGATTCGTAGCGTCCGCTTTCGTCGTCAGCGTGACGGGCACCGTTTGCTGGCGACTGGCCACCATGCGCTGCGCAATCACTCGACGGCGACTGGTCAGCGGCAGGCGTTGTCCACCGGCGGTCGTGCTATGCGACGCCTCGGAACTTCGCACAGCGCAGGCGGCCCGCACATCCTGTTCCCGAATTCGCCCTCCCGCGCCGGTGCCTGTGAGCTGTGTCCAGTCAATCCCCAGTTCAACAGCGACTCGACGAGCACGAGGGCTGGCTATTGGCGTCCGGGGACTCTGCGGCAGTTGTGAAGCAGCACGCTGGATATCTTCGGCAAGGATGCGTCCACCGCGCCCGGTTCCAGCGACCTGATCGAGCACGATACCGGACTCTCTCGCCATGCGTCGCACAGCAGGACCTGCCGCCGGAGGCGACGCGGCATCTACGACCTCTGCCACCGCTGAAACAGAAGAAATTCCTTCCAAATGCTCATCCTGAGTTCGTTGATCAATCGCCGCTGCGTCAGGTGTTTCGCCGACAGGCAGCGGCTCACCTTCCGCGACGAGATATCCGACAACAGTTCCGACTTTGACCACGCTGCCCGGCTGAGGACCATTCGCAGGGATTCTCAGGATGCCTGCGTCGACGGCTTCGATCTCCTGGATCGCCTTCTCTCCTTCCAGTTCAAAGAGCGGTTCACCACATCGAATCGTGTCGCCATCCTGCTTCATCCAACCGGAGAATATGCCTTCCTCCATCGACCAGCCCAAACGTGGAATTGTGATTTCAAAAGCCATGATTACTCCTTCACCAGCAAGCGGATCGCATCGGCAATTGCAGCGGCAGACGGCACCACGGCGTCTTCCAGAGGCGGGCTGTAGGGCGTCGGCGTGAAGACTCCGGTCAGACGGCGAATCGGGGCGTCCAGATCGTTGAATCCCGCATCCGTCACCTGGGCTGCGATCTCGGCCGCGAACCCACAGGGCGCTGGCGGTTCATCAACAATGAGCAGTCGGCCGGTCTTGGCGACTGATTGCAGAATCGTGTCGGTGTCGAGCGGCGAGATTGTGCGAGGGTCGATCACTTCAACCGAAATCCCCTCGCGTTCGAGCTCTTCACAGACCGACAGCGTGAGGTGTACCATGCGGGCCAGCGCCACCACCGTAACGTCTCGTCCTCGGCGGGCGATGGCCGCGCGACCGAAATCAATTTCGTAGTCTTCTGCGGGGACGTGCCATTTCATTGTCATGATTTCGCGATGTTCAAGGAACATCACCGGGTCGTCGCCACGCAGAGCGTGTTTCATCAGTCCCTTGGCGTCGTAAGCGTTCGACGGTACAACCACCCGCAGCCCCGGTACCTGGGCGTACATTGCGTAGTAGCTGCCGGAATGATGCGTTGCCGCAGAGTGGCCGATACCGATGCAACCTCGCAACAACACCGGCATCTTCAATCGTCCGCTCGACATGTATTGCATCTTGGCAATCTGGTTGACGATCTCGCCGACAGAATCGAGAATGAAGTCGGCAAACATGAAGTCGACTACGGGCCGGGTCCCTGTCATTGCCGCGCCGCCCGCGAGCCCCACGAAACCACGTTCGGAAATTGGCGTGTCACACAGTCGATCAGGGCCGTAGAGTTCGTACAGTCCGGCCGTCGTATTGAAGTTGCCGCCGCGAACTCCAATCCCTTCGCCCATGACAAAAATTCGCGGATTGACGGCCATCTCTTCGGCAAGCGCCTCGTGAGTCGCCTGTGCAAAGCTGATCTCACGCGTTTCCGTCTCTTGATCCCGCGGCGGTTCCGCGGGCCGAACGACGGTACGAACCGGCGAGTAGACATGCTCCGTTGCTGTCAATGCATTCGGCAACGGGCTTGCCTCCGAAAACTGACGCGCCTCGGCGATCAGCGCGGTGACCTCAGACTCAATCTCCTGCATCGTTGATTCGGCAATCCCGAACTCGGTCAACATCCGCTCGCGCAGCGATGCGATTGGGCAGCGGTGCTTCCACTGTTCAACCTCCTCACGTGTGCGATAGGTAAAGTCGCCCATTCCTTCGGCGTGAGCTCGTGTGCGATACGTCTTGCATTCAATCAAAGTGGCTCCACCGCCTGATCGCGCGCGGGCCACCGCTTCACGGACGACCTCGGTCACAGCGAGAACATCGTTGCCGTCGACCTCAAAGCCTGGCAGTCCGTAGTTGGCCGCTCGCCGCCCGACGTCGGGAATGCCGCTGGAATAGGCGAACGGAACTTCGGTGGCAAACTGGTTGTTCTCACAGACGAACAGAACCGGCAACTTCCAGATGGCGGCCATATTCAGGCCTTCGTGAAAAGCGCCGTTGTTGACAGCGCCGTCGCCAAAGAATGCCACGGCAACACGGCCGGATTTCATCAGCTTCGAACTGTATCCGCCGCCGCACGCCTGCAGGATGCACGGCCCGACGATGCCGCTGGTCCCCATCATGCCGATCTCCGGCGAGAACAGGTGCATCGATCCGCCGCGTCCGCGCGAGCATCCGGTTGCGCGACCAAACAGTTCAGCCATCAGTTCTCGTGGCGGCATCCCCTTGGCCAATGCATGCCCGTGCCCACGATGCGTGCTGAAGATCGGATCGTCTTTTGTGAGATGCGCACAGACACCCGTCGAAATGGCTTCCTGGCCAACATATGTGTGGCACGCGCCGAAGATCAGACCACGCTGATGGCAGCGCGCGAGTTCCTCTTCCGTCTGTCGGATGATTTGCATCGTCCGATAAAGGGAGAGGAGAGTTGATTCTTCCAGTTCGCATTCTGCGATTTTTGTATTTGTCATTGGTTATTTGTCATTCAGTATTTTTGTTTGTTGTGAATGTTTGAACCTTGTGAGCCAGGTGCCCCGGACTTCCGCCCGCGTTCATCGCCATGTTGCCGCCGTCCAGGGGAACAATGGCTCCAGTGATCCACTGTGATGCGTCGGATGCCAGTAACACGGCCAATCCCTTGATGTCGTCGGGCATACCCAGGCGTCCGGCCGGAATACCTTTCAGGAAGCGTTCTTCCAGAGTTGGGTCATCCTGCATGCGGGCAATCAGCGAAGGATTCGTCACCTGAGCCGGCGTGACGCAATTGACTCGCACACCACGGTGACTCCATTCGGTGCTAAGTTCCCGCGTCATCTGCAGAACGGCTCCCATGGCCATGCTGTAGGCAATGTGTCCCCGACCCAGAGCCGTGCTGCTGGCGAGCGAACCGATGTTCATGATCGAGCCGCCGTTCTGTTTCAACATGCGACGTCCCGCCTGCTGGCACATCGCGAAACGGCCGACGACCAGGTTCTGCAGCACGCGATGCAGGTCCTCCATCGACAGATCTTCCGGCTTCGCAAGGCAGCCGTCGCCCGCAATGTTGCCAAGAAAATCGACTCTGCCGAATTCGGCATCAACCTGCTGAAACAACTCGGCAATCGCATCTGGGTCGGAGACGTTGGTGTCCGCAACCAGAACCCTGCGTCCAAGAGCTTTGATCGTTTCTCCGGTTGCTTCAGCGCCCTGGAGATTCCGATCGATCAGCACAACATCGGCACCGTGCTCGGCAACGGCCAAGGCGGTCGCCTGTCCCATGCCCTGAGCGGCTCCCGATACGACCGCAACCTTGCCGGAAAGATCGAACATTAATTTTGTCATCTCACGCTTCCTTTTCGGCAGAATCATTCGGAACGCCAATCACCAGTATTGCTCCCAGCAGCAGAATTCCGGCCATCGACCACAGCCCGAAACTTCCCAGAATATTGGCTCCCAGAAACCCGCCGATGTTCCCGACCGAGTTGATCAGTGCGATGCCACCTGCCGCAGCGGCACCGGTCAGGAAGACGGTTGGTAACGTCCAGAACACCGGCAGCATGCTCATCATTCCCGTTTGAGCGATGCAGAGTCCTGCAAACGCGACCACTGGCGACGGTGCCCACGCCGTGAGGCTCCAGCCGATCGCGGCGATCACCGCCGCTGTGGCAAGGTGACCTTTGCGTTCATTCCTGCGGTCGGAACTGATGCCGAACAACGTCATCCCCAGAACGGAACACAGCGGAGGCAGGGCACTCAGCAGCCCGATTTGAAACGTGCTGGCTGTCGTGAACTGGGCTTTGATAAGTTTTGGGAAGTAGGCGCCACCGGCATTCGCCCCCACGGCAACACAGAAGTAAATCGCGATCAGCAGCCAGACGCGCCATTGTAGAATCGCCCCCAGACGGTCGGCGTTGTGACGCTGTTGTCGTTGTTGCTCTTCGCGCTGCATGCGATCGACCAGCCATTCGCGTTCTTCCGTCGAAAGCCACGCTGCGTCCCGGGGATAATCCGTCAGGTAAGCCAGCACCACGAACCCAAGCACAACAGACGGCAGGCCTTCCAGCAGAAACAACCACTGCCACCCGTGAAGTCCCGAAACGGTGTCGAGGTACTGCATAATCGCACCGGACACCGGGTTTCCGAACACACTCGACAGCCCGATGGCCACCATAAAGAACGCCGTCATTTTTGCTCGTTGCTGTTCGGGAAACCAATAGCTCAGGTACAGAATGATGCCGGGAAAGAAACCCGCTTCCGCCACTCCCAGCAGAATGCGAAGTCCGTAGAACGTCCACTGATCTGTCACAAACATCGTGCACGACGAAATGAGTCCCCAACTGATCATGATCCGAGCGATCCATTTCCGCGCGCCGAATCGATGCAGCAGCAGGTTGCTGGGCACTTCAAAGGCGAGATACCCGAGATAAAAAATGCCGTAACCCAGATTGAACATCGCTTCTGTCAGACCGAGGTCATCCTGCATTCGCAGTCGCGCGAAACCCAGGTTGGAACGGTCCAGAATGTTGAACAAGTACAGGATGCAGATAAAAGGGACGAGTCGCCAGGCGACTTTCCGCAGCGTGCGTTGTTCTCTGGCGAGTTCATTCATGAGGTGACTTTCTCGACCGACTAACATTTCGGCTGAATTCGCAGGACGGAATTTCCAGACCATCGACTGTCCTACGAAGGACTTTCCTTACCACAACACAATCGCCCGGCCGGGACCGCCATGGCAGTCTCGCACCTTGACGGCGGCGAAGAGGAAATACGCTCCCCTGGCTGGGATCTTGTCAACGTTCACCAGAAACTCGACGCCGACCATCTCACCGCTGCCGAGCGCCCAGTAGGTCATCAAGGCTTGCCTGGGATCGACGCCGCCAAGGTCGGGCGCGTCGCTGGCAACGCAGCGAATTCCCTGATTTTTGAGGTAAGCGATCACTGTGGGTCCAGGAGCGGGCCAGCCTTCGGATTTGCCCTGAAGCGGCTCCAGCCACAAGCCCGCGTCGGCCGGTTGCGGTCGAAGATGCTTGTCGTTGTGCCCGGTGCGAAAAATGACCACTTCACCAGGTCGCAGGATCCCCGTCGTTCGTTCATAGGCTTGTACGTGTTCGACGGTAATCTCGGGCGAAGCGGGCCAGTGTGCCTGCTGCGTCGAACCGACCAGCGAACGGACATCGATCACCCGAGCCTCGCCGCAGGTCCATTCAAGGGGGACTTGTTCGGTCGTCAACGTGCTCGAACCACGTTGTCCATACTTCGTTTCATACTCTTCAAGCCAGCCACGCACTTCCGGCGCGTAAGGAATCGGTTTGTCGTCTGCGGGCAGTGCATACGATGGCGGAACCAGATGCGTTCCTGCCATGGCATCCATCAGATGTCCGTGATGCCACATGTCGAGGTATGCGGAGTAAAGAAAGTCGATCTTTAAGTAGACCTGTCGATGATTCCCCGTGCCAATACCCGGTGATGTTAACGGCCGCTGCGGCGACAGCACTGGCGACAGATCGATCGCCCGTTTGTTGCGACACGATTCGATCAGGCGTTTCGGCAGTTCGCCCCCGACAACCGAAAACGCACGCCCTTCGCTATAGGGTCCCCCTTCGTGCTTCGGCCCCAGCATGCAGTAAAACGCTCCGGTGGAGGGCAGGTCGCCGAGGTTGGTCGCTCCTTCCGTCCAGATCATGCCGAACTTGAGGCCGGCGTAGTGCGTCGGCTCGGCCAGATCGGGCAGCGGCCCCATGCTGGCGCTGTCGGTTCCGAGCGTGAGCACCCCCCGTTTCCCAAGCAACTCCATGCAATCGGGATCCGGATCGGGATAACCGGGCGCCTTGCGGTCGAGGATGTCGGCAATATAGCGGCGACCTTCCGGCAGCGGTTGGTAGTAATGGTCAGAGTAATCGCTGCGGAAGAGCACGACATCACCAAAACGCACCGGTCGGTGTTGCTTCTCGAACCGCTCGACATGATCGGGGCGAACCAGCGGACTCGTCCCCTTGGAAGCCTTGTCGAGCAGATCACGCACATCGACAACGCACGCTTCACCGCCGAACTGCCAGGGCTCAATCTTGTCGGTATACGCCAGCCCGAGCGGTCCCGACTTCTCCCGCATTAACTCCGGGCGAGCGACCGAATGCGGAGGCACGTCGAGCTGCGTTCCGGTGTTTCCATCGATGAGTAGCGTGTCGATGTTGTAGGCCGATTCGGGCCCGATCGTCCGCGAGTGGATGATCGCAAACCTTGGAAAGGGATGACTGGGCCAGGTGCAGGGGTACTCCGGCGCGATCAACAGCGAATGGTCAATGAATCGCGGCTCCTGGGCCAGGGAAGTCAGACAACTTCCCCAGAAGACGAGCAGGGTGACACTCAGTATCAGCCGTTTCATCGCATCACTGGGACTGACTCGGTGGACAGGATTCATCCGTTTGCTCCTTTCGCGATGACGGGGTTGGTGAGCGCGTCGATTTTCTCAATGTCGATGGTCGCGGTGTCGATGGTCGCGGTGTCGCCGGTCGCGCTCTGGTATCGAATAAGTTTCATGAGGTCGTTCCTGCGTGGGTGGATGAGTTCAGGACAATTCGGCCATTGGGATCGAGGTCATCTCGTGGCCTCCAGGCGGACCTGGTAACTCAGGCTGGTCAGCATCTCGGCAAGTGACTTTCGATGAGCTTCCGGAAGCGGCTGAATGGGTGGCTGCCGATCTCCGGCCGGCGGACCGATCATATTGAGTGCGGCTTTCATCGTGCTGAACCAGTGCGTCCCTTCGCCCTGGGAGTGGTAAGCCTGGAACTGCAGTCGCAGCAGCGGCGCGAGCTTCTGCCACAGAGTGCGGGCCTCGGGCAGTTCCCCTTCGATGGCAATCAGTTCATACAGTCGTCGAGCAACGGCAGGAACCGTGCTCCGAATCCCCGAAATCCCCCCACGCAATCCATGACACAGACCTTCAAACGGCGTCACCGACGAGGCACACACTCCGCGACACAACGGCTTGGGCATGGCTGATTCCTGAGGGATAAGAAGCTGGAGTACGGCTAATTCACCACGTTCGGCAGCGGTTCGCCGCGAAGTGCCATAGCCGCGATGCGGGCGGCTGTTTCTCGCAGCGTCCGTACAGCCTTTGGACTTGCCGAAGCGATGTGCGAAGCGACGATCACGTTGGGCAGCGAACGCAGTGGACTGTCGGTCGGAATCGGCTCTGGATCGCAGACATCAATCGCCGCGCCGGCCAGATGTCCGGACTGCAATGCGGCGACGAAGGCTACCGTGTCAATGAGGTCGCCCCGAGCCAGATTAATGACCAGCGATCCGGGCTTCATCCGCGCGATGGAGGTCGCGTTCAGCAGCTTTTTGGTCTGAGGCGTCGAAGGACAGTGCAGCGTCACGATGTCCGATTGAACCAACAACTCGTCGAGTGTCACTGATTCGCAATTGGCGCTACGCACCACCTCGGCTGATACGAAGGCATCGAACACCAACCGGCGACTCTTGAACGGAGCCAGTCGCGCCGCAACTTCCCGTCCAATGCGTCCGAACCCGACGATCCCTACTGTCTGATCTCGCAGCGTTCGCAGTTGATCAAGCGGCGTCGCCAGTCCCCACTTTCCGTCGCGTACATACAGTGTGTTCGGAACCACTTGTCGTGTGGCGCCCAATATAAATGCGAGCGTCTGATCGGCCACTTCGTCAATGCAGTAGTCCGGGACGTTACAGACAGGAATCCCGCGAGCCCTGGCCGCTTCGAGGTCCACATTGTCGACACCAATGCCGTAGCGGACAATCACCTTTGCCCGCTGCATACTGGCGATCACGTCGGCGTTGACCGGTGCGAACTGAGTAATGACAGCATCCGCATCGGCCACCAATGCCGTCAACTCAGCGGCGGATGCCCTCTCTTTCCGGGCGGCGATTTCGTGGCCCAGCGGCTGCAGAATGCCCTCTTCGATATCGAGACTCGGAAACGAGTAGTCGGTGATAGCGATTTTCATGCGGGTATTTCCGTACAGAACTCGGCGTGGATCAGGCGGCATGTTCTTGAAAAAGTCTGATTATCAGATAATCTAATCATCCGCTATGTGGCTTGTCAATCGCCTGCCGTTAACTCAGTGAGAACAATTCATGGCCGAAACGATCGAACGGTCCAAGCTTCGCGATGTCGTTGCCGAGCGTGTGAAGACATTCATTATGGAAGGCGATCTCAAATCCGGAGACCGCTTGCCGACGGAGGCTGAACTGGCAACGAGATTCGGTGTCAGCCGACTCAGCCTGCGCGAGGCGACCAAATCGCTGGAGTTCCTCGGCATCATCGAGGCCCGGCCAGGGCGAGGACTGACCGTTGGCAGTGTGAACATGGAACGGGTTACCGAGTACCTCGGCTTCCACCCCGCGCTGCAAAGCGTTTCTGCGGAAGAACTGATTGACACGCGAGTGCTCATCGAAGCGGGCGTACTGCCGCACGTCGCCAAACGCATGAAGCAGGATGAATCGTTGTACGACAAACTGAACGCGATCAACGCTGAACTGCGACAGGCTCGCAGCCTGTCTCGCTGGGTGGAATTGGATATCGCGTTTCATCACGAGCTGATCAGCGCCAGTGGACTCTCGCCACTGATGGCGTTCACCGACGTGCTGGCCATCTTCTTTCGGCGCTTCCGCGAGAGCGTTAAGAAGGCCGAATGGTCTGGTGGCATCGATAGCCATCAGCGGATCATTGACGCACTCAAGGCCGGTCGTGTTCAGGAAGCCGATCAGGAGTTGCGAACGCACATCCAGAGCCATCGCGAACGGATGTAGTTGAGCTTCCGGGCTGCCCCACTGCGGACCTAGCGTGACATTCCGTCTGTATAGTGGGCGCCCGTTGGGGTTGTTTGAGACAGAACGAGATATCGCAGCAGATCAGACGATGCCGATTACCTTGCCCTGCGACACTGGAAACGGCCTGTCAGCCGCGTCGTGAATTTCAGCCGTCAGCGGAATGCCGAGCATGTGAAAAATCGTGGCGGTCACATCAGCGGGAGTCACTGGATTCTGGGTGGGATAGGCGGCAACGTTATCAGACGCACCGAACACCTGACCTCCTTCAATGCCGGCTCCGGCAAACCAGATCGTATTTACAGCCGCCCAGTGACCGGAATGCTGGCCAGTCGGACTGCGTCCGAATTCGCTCATCCAAACAACCAGAGTGTCGTCCAGCAGTCCACGTTCATCCAGTTCTTCAAGGAATACAGCAACAGGGCGATCGGCCCAGGGAATCAGATTGTTCTTAAGTGTGTTGAAGCCATCGCTGTGAGTATCCCAGTGCTGAAAGATCCTGTCAGTCTTATGTCGCGGCCAGCTGACGGTCACCAGCGGCACGCCGGCTTCGATCAGACGGCGAGTCAGAAGCAGACTTTGACCGAATGCCCAGTCGCCGTACTTCAGTCGAGTTACCGCATCTTCCTGCTTCAAATCGAACGCGCTGTGAGCGGCTTTCGAATTCAGCAGATCGAGTGCCTGGTTGAAGAACTGATCCGTTCCGGCGACGCCATGAGTCCAGGCCAACTCAGGCTTTTCGACATTCAGCGATTGCAGCAAACGGGTCCGTTCGTTCAGCCGATCCGATGAAACTCGCTCATCACGCTGCAACGAAGAGACTTCAAAGTTCGGTTCGTTGGGATGAGCCTCAATCCAGAATGGATCGAACTGCCCGCCGAGAAACCCAGCATCCTGTCCAGGAGTCAACGCGCCATTGTCGTTGTGAGATCTCTCCGGCAGATTGACATACTTCGGCAAAGCGGACCGACCGCCGCGCATCTTCGCGAGCACCGACCCCGGATGCGGATGATCTCGCCGCGAAGCGATGAAGTTTTCCTGTGAAATGCGGTGAGCGTACCCCGTCGACATCCAATGAGCGGCCGTTGAATGATTGTTGTCCGTATGAGTCACCGATCGCACCAGCGCAATCTTGTCCATGTGGCGAGCCAGATGCGGAAAGTGTTCGCAAATCTGAACTCCGGGCGCGGATGTATCGATGGGCTGGAACGCACTGCGAAAATCCGTTGGCGCTTCCGGTTTCATATCGAACGTGTCCTGCTGCGCCGGGCCTCCACCCATCCACAGAATCACGCATCGTTTCGCTTTCCCGAACGACGATCGAGGTTTGGCAGTTGCCTCTGCCGCCAGGGATTGCTGTGAAAACAACCGGGGCATGCCGAGAGCCAACGGAGATAGAGCCCCCAATTGCAACCAGTCTCGACGGCGCATACCGTCGCAGAACTTTTGCTCGGCAGTAGAAAGGCGAAGCATGGGACGTCTTTGGTAGGAAAATGTGGTAGGCAAATACAACGCAGCAGTATCCATCGAATAACGGTCAACCGCAAGCTTTGGTGCTGTGAATCGACTATTGACCGATGCATTCGGACGCGCGAAGGCCGTATTCCGCCCGAGTGAAGTCCCAAAAGATTTAAGGAAGATCATCATTCGAACTAACGTATTTCAGCAACTCCGCAAGCAACCCAGCGCTGTGACCGACTCCGAAGGCGAGTCGGTTTTTCGCATCACCCGAAAGGCAGAGCGATCAAACATCCACGTCCGTACTTCACGCTCACTGCGTGATACAGACCAGTCGGCGGCCACTGCCCGATCAAACCACGTGAGCCAACAATATTGAACCGTCAGCTCGGTAATATGGTCATCGGTAAATACAGCTCCGCAACCACGACCGCCGTCACTCGGCCCTCAATTATCATTCACCCGCTGAGTTCGAACGGATGATCAAGCACCCAAAATAAAAGGATTATCTGTCCCTGAAACGTGTACCACCTCATAGCGTTTTGGCGACGAATTCGCTGACGCTGACCACACGCGGTAAGCCAACTGGCGTGATAGGCTGCGAAGTGATACAGCGAATCAGCAACACGCAGTTGCTTGATTCCGCAGATTATCAGCTGGTTGGATTGTGGACTCGATTTTCCGAGGCCGTCGAGTTCAATACCGAAACGCCTGGGACGCGGCAGCTTTCATGCGCCGGAAAAGTGGCGGTGCCGAGAAGCCTGATCTGCGAGTCGGGCGATATATTATAAGCAGGATCTAAAACAGCCTGTCGCTGGCTGACTTGCCATACTTTTCGAGATAGGACTTCAGCTTCAGTTTTTTTCGGGTGCTGTCGGAACTCATGAATCGAATCTTGCCGAAGATCGGTCGTTCCGGTCCCCAGGCTCGGTCGTAGCGACCAAGGACCCAGAAGATTCCTGAATAAGAATTGGGATTGCGTCCATCGACAGCATAGCGATTGTTCAGGTCGATCATCACACGCAATGCATCCTGAGGCGTTTCGCACCATTCCAGAATCTTTTTGCCCCACAGCATTCGCAGGTAATTATGCATGCGGCCCTCGGTGACCAATTGCGTTTGCGCAGCATTCCAGATGTCGTCATGCGTTTGTGCGTCGCGAAACTGTTCATAGGTATAGACGTACTCGCGAGGATCGCTGGCGTGTTGTTCCAAAGTGATTCTGGCAAAATCAGGCAGCGATTCGAATTTGTCGTAGTTCGGATCGTGGCAGCAGGCGTTGTAGCCGAGTTCGCGCCAGGTGATGAGTTCATCAAGAAATGCTTCTGCCGCCGGAGACATATTCCACCAGCCTTCGCGGCTGCCTTTCGTTTTCTTTACATCATTTAACTGATCAGGCCGCCACTCTTCACTGGCAGATACTTTCAGAAACACTTCATGAGCAGAAATGTGGCCAAAGTGCAGATACGCAGACAGCCCGCTGCTGGGATCATTGTCTGGTTGATTGCGATCATCCGCGTAGCGAGCCATCCGTTGCTTCACAAATCCGGCCAGTTGCTTTCTGGCAGCAACTTCCCCACCGTTTTGAAATGCGGGGCCAACCGATTGATCGATTGGCAGGTCTGACAAAGCTGCAACCGACGCAGTCAGCAACTCGTCTGTTGCTTCCGGCCAGTGACTCAGAATCTCCGGGGGAATGCAGCTGCCGAGGACTAATCCGTTGGTTGACAGAGGATTCTTATCCGGAAAGTCCGTCAGAAATGGGGCCAGAGTTTTTTGCAGATGGATTCGAAACGAAAAGGCTCGAGTAAAAACCCGCTCGGTGGCTCGCATGGGATAGATGCCATTGGAATCAACAGCTTCCATCTTCACCGGAACGCGCCGAGCAACGGCCTTGACCATTCGCGGAATAAAAAAGCATGGAAAATCGTCCGTCACAACCACACACGCTTCTTCCGCAAGCGATTCCAACAAGCCGCTGCCTTCGCCTCGCGAGCGTTCAACATACGGATAGTAAGCCACGCCAGCCTTGACCGCGGCAGCTTTGTTATCCTGCATACCCTGAATCACAAAGCGATGAAACCGGATGCTCGCCCATTCGTAGTCACAACGCAGAGCTTCGAAAACCAGAACCGGCCGATTCAAATGAATCGCCCATTCGACAGCTCGCTGCAGCGAAAAGCTGGAATGCAAACGGCGATTGGCCGTCATCCAATACAAAACGTATTTCCCGGACGGATTTACATCAACCTGATTCGATGGTTGAATGCGAACTTCAGCGACAGTCATTGTGTTGCGTTCTTTGTCTTGTGTTGAGGCCACGTGAACGATCTTAGCTGCAACCGCCATTTCGGCCTGAATTTCGACGAAAAATCCGTAAAACCCAAACAAATGCGAGAGACCTTCGGCAATCGATCACCAGCTTTTGCACGAAACTCTGCTGCAAATACCGGACTCCGGCAAACTGCATCAGTAACATCCGCAGGTGTATTGAACCCTGCAACAAGATGGTCGCTTATCAAAGTTCGGCGGAGACATGTTGGAACATTGGCAATTCTGGATTGATGTTGGCGGAACTTTCACAGACTGCATCGGAATCACCCCGACAGGTGAACTGCGACAATTTAAAACACTGAGTTCCGGCATCACCAAAGGCACTATCCAGACAGCCACAACGTTTTCGATTTCGGATTCTCTACGAGCGTCCGACCCGGCCGATTTCTGGGTTAAAGCAATGTGCCGCCTGTTCTCGGCGAACAGTGAAGTACTGGAGATAGCCACGGTCGCCGCATTTGAACCATCAACTGCAACGTTTACATTCAGTCAACCAATAAGAACAGCCGACGCCGTTTCGTATGAACTTAATTTGGGACTGCCGGCGCCGATTTTGGCAATTCGCTGGCTACTGCAAATCCCGCCTTACAAGGCATGCCCCACCGTGCGTGTTCGCTTCGGCACAACCCGCGGAACGAATGCGCTGCTAACGCGAAGCGGGGCGAAAACCGCACTCATCACAACAAAGGGGTTTGGTGATGTTCCGTTGATTGGCAATCAGGATCGACCAGACTTATTTGCACTTAATATCCACAAATCGGAACCGTTATTTTCGCAGGTCTTCGAAGTTAGCGAACGCATCTCTGCGGATGGAACGATTCTGGAACTCCTGTCACCAAACACGTTAGGCGATCTGAAAGCCGCAGACTTTGATTCTGTGGCCATCTGCCTGATGAACGCCTATCGCAACCCTGTTCACGAGCAACAATTGGAATCGATGTTACGAAACCGTGGCTTCGACGAAATCAGTATATCTTCAGAAGTTTCGCCGCTGATTCGGTTCGTTCCGCGATGTGACACTACCGTGCTGGACGCGTATCTGAACCCGGTTCTGCGACAGTACATGCATGAGCTCCGCAGACATTTGCCCGGCAGCGAAATTCAGGTAATGACATCCACGGGAGGTCTCGTTGACAGCCATTCGTTTCGCGGGCGTGATTGCATTCTGTCTGGCCCGGCAGGTGGAATTGTGGGTTTCTCAAAGGTCGCTCAGGCCGAAGGTTTCGGCCAGGCAATCGGATTCGACATGGGTGGCACTAGTACCGACGTCGCTCGATTTAACGGCAGGTTTGAATTCGAAAACGAAACCACAAAAGCCGGTATACGCATCATGTCGCCCATGCTGGCTATCGAAACAGTTGCGGCCGGAGGGGGCAGCATTTGCGGTTTCGATGGTACTCGACTATTCGTAGGCCCTCAGAGTGCCGGAGCGGATCCCGGCCCCGCTTGCTATGGAGTGGGTGGCCCTCTGACCGTGACCGACTTAAACGTGTATCTGGGACGCGTCTTACCCGACCATTTTCCGTTTCGTCTGAACCGGGAAGCCATTGAACAGCGCCTTCAGCAACTGCGTGATTCGATGCTCGACGCCGATGTTTTGCCGACTGGTTCTCCGTTGCAGCAACTTGCGGAAGGTCTGCTGCAGATCGCCAACGACAACATGGTGCAGGCCATTCGCAAAGTTTCAGTCGCGAAGGGATATCACCCGGCCGACTTTGTTCTGGTTAGCTTTGGCGGAGCCGGAGGACAACACGCGTGCAGCGTTGCTCGCAGCCTTGGCATTCGCACGGTGCTGATTCATCCATTTGCGGGCATTCTTAGCGCTTACGGCATGGGACAGGCTGACGTTCGAGCGATCCGCCAGGCCAGTATTTTGCAGCCACTCAACGAAGCGACTCTGGACCACGTCAAATTCAAAGGACGGCAACTTGCCGAAGAAGCAACCTGTGAAATCCATAAACAGGGAATTCCGGCTGATCAACTTCTACCAACGACACTCAGCCTGCAGTTGCGATACATGGGCACCGATTCCGCTCTGATGATTGAAGAGTCTGCGTCAATAACGTTTCGAGAAGCGTTTGAAATCGAACATGAACGGCTGTTTGGCTATCGCCGGCCGTCCCAAAATGTGGAAGTCGCTTCGATGCGAGTTGAAGCCGTCGGGCGTTCCAGCCATGCTTACACAGCAGAAACAAATGACAGTCGCAGGATCGCCAAACGTGAAGCAGCGATTCCGCAGTCTTCGGACGTCTGGTTTGGAGGGCAGACGCATTCCGCAACCATCGTCTTCCGAGATTCCCTATTCACAGGAGACAGAATTGACGGTCCGGCAATCATCTGCGAACCAACCTCAACAGTCTTCATCGAACCTGACTGCACGGCATTGATCACCAATAGCGGCACGATTCAGATTTCGATTGGTGTATCTAATCCGGATGGTCGCTCAACAACTGACACCGCAGAAAAAAGTGCGATCAATCCAGTGCTGCTGGAAGTGTTCAACAACCAGTTTGTTTCCATTGCCGAACAAATGGGTGAAACATTGCGGCGAACTTCCACGTCAACCAATGTCCGCGAACGACTTGATTTCAGCTGCGCGATGTTCGATAGAGCAGGGCAACTGGTGGTGAACGCGCCTCACGTACCAGTACATCTGGGAGCGATGGGCGAAACGGTTCGCACCATCATGTCGGACCATGCGCACATGCAACCGGGCGACGTATTCGTCACCAACGATCCATATCGAGGCGGTTCGCACTTGCCGGATGTCACTGTCATCACGCCCGTTTTTGTTGAAGACGACCGCAGCAACAGCGCGGCTGAAGCCAGTTTCATTCGCGGTCGAGTTGTTTCAAAAGAGCCAGCGTTCTATTTGGCGAATCGAGCGCACCATGCAGAAATCGGAGGCATCGTCCCCGGCAGCATGCCGCCGTTTTCGAAGAATCTTTCCGAAGAAGGCGTGTTGATTCGTAGTCGCAAACTCGTGGACGCCGGGCGATCGTGCGAGGACGAGATACGAGAACTGCTGGCTTCCGGAAAGTATCCGAGTCGATGCATGGAAGACAATCTTGCCGACCTTTCGGCTCAGGTGGCTGCCAACGAATGCGGCGTGCAACTTCTAAGACATTTTGCGGCACAACATTCGGTGAACGTCGTGCAAAACTACATGCAGCATATCCAAACAACGGCTGCCAGAAAAATGCGGCAGTGCCTGCTGAACCTGCGGAATGGGCGTTATTCATTCTGCGACAGGTTGGACGACGGCACACAGATTAAGGTCGCCATTACTATTGATCACGATATCGCAACGGTTGATTTCCATGGGACAGATGGAGTCCATTCTGGCAACCTCAATGCAAACCGAGCAATCACCACATCTGCTGTTCTCTACTGTTTTCGCTGCCTGCTAAACGAACCTGTGCCGCTTAATGCAGGTGTGCTTGAGCCAGTCCAAATCATCATTCCGGCAGGCCTGCTGAATCCGTCACCCGGGATTTCGCCAGAAACGTCACCTGCAATTGTTGGCGGCAATGTCGAAACATCACAGCGAATAGTGGACGTATTGTTTGGTGCTCTGAATCTGGCAGCTGCCAGTCAGGGTACGATGAACAATCTGACGTTTGGCGACCAGACGTTCGGCTACTATGAAACCATCTGCGGCGGTGCCGGAGCGACGGCAATAGGGCACGGAGCAGACGCCGTCCACACTCATATGACAAACACGCGACTGACAGATCCGGAAGTTCTTGAACAGCGATATCCCGTGCGATTACGGCAGTTTGCGATACGCAAACATTCCGGCGGAGCAGGGCAGTTTCACGGCGGCAACGGCATCGTCCGAGAATTGGAATTTCTACGACCACTGCGCGTGTCCATGCTGTCTCAACGTCGCGGAGCCAACGCACCGTATGGCATCAATGGTGGAAGCTCGGGCGGCGCTGGATGCAATTCGATCGACGGAAAAGACATAGGCGGCTGCTTTTCTTTGCAGTTAGATGCGGGGACTGTGCTGAAGATTAAAACGCCCGGCGGGGGTGGCTGCGGTATTCCAGGGAATGAGTGAAACCACAAAGGTCGATTCAAAGGCTTGCGTTTTGGAGTAAAATCCAGGACGGTGCTGAACAAATACGCACTGCTAACGATTTGCCACACTTCAATTCACTTAATACGAACGCAGGAAGACTGCACATGTCAAAAAATCGCCAGCCAGAAGTCCTCGAAGCGATTAAAGAAATCGACTTCGACGCTTATAACTATCAAATTGAACTGAATACCAACCACGGTCGCATTCTGCTCGATTTGCTGCCGGATGTTGCTCCTGGACACTGCGGCAACATGATTGGTCTTGCCAAAATCGGCTATTACGACGGCCTTGTGTTTCACCGCATCATTGGTGGGTTCATGATTCAGGGCGGCTGCCCGACCGGTACCGGAACAGGCAGTCCCGGCTATAACATCAATGCCGAGTTCAACGACACGCCACACGTGGAAGGTGTTCTGTCCATGGCACGTTCCGGTGATCCGAATTCGGCGGGATCGCAGTTCTTCATCTGCCTTGGGCCGCACACACACCTGGATAATCAATACACGGCATTCGGCCGTACTGCCGACGAAGCCAGCATGGAAGTCGTGCGTAAGATTGGATCGTTGAGCGTTGATCGTGGTGACCGTCCTGCAACGCCAGCTGTGATGGAATCAGCCAAGGTGATTGCAACTGCCGTTTAGCTGGATCAGCGAACACCTGCTGCAAAGCAGGTGTTAGAGCTTACAGATAAAGAGAAAAGCCCGAGTTTCGTTGGAAACCTGGGCTTTTTTTCTTCGAAGCACACTCACACAACAGCAACTTTCCTAAGTCAGGACAGCAATTCACCAAGCAGCTTATGATTGCCAAACAACAGTTCTTCCGCCGCTTTGGTTGAACTGACGACTACGGTTGAGGTTGAACAATCGGGATCAGTTAACAAACCGAGATCGTAGTAGTAGTCCGAAGTGAGCGTTGCAATCAGAGTTCCGCTCAGTTCAACTCCATTGCCGCCTGTACCTGCCGCCCATTGGTAGAGACTGCCGTCCGTCAGCATAAAGTACCATCGCCCAACGCCATCGATGACCCAACGTTCGTTTTTGCCGCCCCAATTTGCAAAGCTGTTGGTGGTGGAATGAAAACTGAACTTGGCATCGAGCCCAATCGCAACGGCCTGAACCGAGCTCACTGGGGATGTCTGAGCCCAAACCTGATCAGTCACCGTCCGAACTGTGTACTCGCCCTCAGATACGTCCTCAAAGGTGTAATGCCCACGCTCAGTGTCATAATCTATCCGTCCGTCACTGTTTAGATCTATGCTCCGGGATGCGGTAGAGGCAACGACCTGTCCATCCGAATCGATCAATTCAACGATGCGATTATTCAGATATGGTTCAATCTGATAAATTAACCAGTGTGACGCACCACCAAGAGTTCCCATTCCGGAGGAACCACTGCTGTCATTTGCATCAGACGACTGGCCCCAATAGATCGCCTCCCCATCAACATTAACTACGTACCAAGCCTCGTTCGGTAAATCATAAAACCAAGCCTCGCCTTCCCCCAATTTCACGTTAGGCAGAATTTCCGGCAGGTCTGTCATTTCATCGCGAATTCCGTTGCCGTAAAAATCCAGCCATACTCGGCCACTGACGATAAATGTTTCGTTCGTTCCAAAGTCCACGCGAAACAGCAGATCGCCTTCTGACACGCTGTCGCGGCGATACTGTCCGTTAAACAGTCCCGACGGATCAGCAAAGTAAGACTCATCAACGGTTGCTACCAAAACCCCTTTGAGCGGAGTCGAAGGCGTAATTGGTTGCGAATTCCAGCGATAGAGTTTTCCACCAGGGGTAATAAAGTGCCACCCAGTGCGTCCGCTGTAGATCCATTTTTCCTGCATTCCACCGTTGCCCTCGTAGAACGAGCCACGCAGGTTCAGCTGCAGTCCGTTGATCAATTGCTCGATACCACTGCTGATATCGACATCAACTTTCACGCTTTCACTCCACCCTAAGGGAAGAACCTGACGAACCGTAAATACCTGATCGCTGGGGATGTCATCGAAACGATACCAACCGCCCTCGCTAACCGGATCGATAATTCCGTTGCCGTCGATGTCGCGCCCAACGGTTGACGTCGTGGCATAGACCGAACCAAGACTGTCAAGCAATTCAACCGTCCGCCCGTTAACCCACGGTTCGGGATCAGTAACGGCACCAACAATTAGAGAAGGGTCATAGTAAAATCGCTGATCCATTGTCGTAACCACAGCGCCGCTAAGTTGGCCACCAACACCAGACCAGCGTGTTAGGTCACCATTGGGTGTTAGAAAATACCAGACGTTCTGTGACGCCGATCGGTACCAATATTCTTCTCCACCGAACGCATTAAAATAGGTGCTGCGAACGATCGATAATCCGAGACCAGAGGCCGGATTATCAAGCGGCTTCCCATCGACGTTGAGGTCGTTCCAAATACGCCCTTCGACGATTCCGTGAGGAACAGGAGGCTCTTCAAACGTGATTTCCAGAGTTGGCGCGAGGCTTACATCAGGAGCGTCTTTACTGATGAAGGCCTTCAATGCACCGCCACTAACCTGAAGCAGCCAGCCAAAATTTGACGAAACTCCGTCGACCCACGCTTGCACGTCGTCGATCAGTCCGCCGCCCAGCCATTCATAAGTCCCGACGCCGCCGACCACCGTGCTGGCTGATGCGCCGCCGAAGTCTCCGCCGGGAGTATTCCACAATTGACCATCGAATGATGAATACAACCAGGTCGCATCAAACTGCTCAGCGGCAGCGCCTTGCGATTCATCACCGGACGCGTTTGAACCTGCCTCGCCCCAGGCTGACGTGACTCGGTGGACTGAAACGGAAGATTGTCCGCCGCTACCCAGGCCAACATTCAAGGTCAGAACAGCATCAATGATCGTCGAGCCCGACGGAATGCTCGAGGACCCGATATTAAACTGAATCAAACCGCGAGTACTTCCGCTCGCGATAACAAATTCGCCCTGACCATTACTGAGATCCGGGTCTGCCTGATAAATCGTGTTATCTTTTGAGGCCCCGACCTGCACAGTCACAGCACTCAGCAGTTGTCGGCACTCCAGAACGTCTGATGCGCACAACCCAACCATCTTCCGAACTCTTTTGTTCGGCGATTCGCGGAAAAGCAGTTTCAGACAATTCGAAAGCATGAATCCCCCGCCGGAACACGACAAACTAACCTAATGTAATTATACAATGAAACGCCAAAAACAGACGACACAGGACGCATCAAACCAGCACGCCCAAGCACCCATACAATTCTAGTATGGGGAGCATAACACGTACTTTCAATCCCTGAATCCCGTAGCCAACTTCGGTTTCAGCCGCAAAACTCCGTCAATCTCCGCAAAACTCCGTCAATCTCCGGTGCTCAGCCAAAAAGAGATACCACGTGACCGAAACGCAGACGAAACGGAGTCAGAAACCCCACAGCAATTTCGATTGCAGCCGAGGGCACCGACCGGCTTAAACGATGACATCCCGCCCGACAACTACGATCACCGCAAAGCCAATGTGGGAAACCAATGCCAAATTAGCCGCTCAACTGGCGTATACGGCATTCTGGCATACGAACACCATGCCCCGTCCAAAACTCCACAACACCTCGTGCGACGGCCCGCATTCCAGATGCGAATGCAACATTTATACCGCAGAGGCCGATTTTCCCGCGAAGTGCATTTGAGGAAACGCAGATTCTGCTCAGCAACCTAGCAACTACTCTGGATTCCTGGTACGACAGCCGTGTCAATTAAGAGGTAAGGCAGAATGGAGTCGATAGACCAGCCTTTGCCTTGAAGTTAAGAACCAGCAACCAATGAAATCGGCGTCGTTGCATAGGTATTTCCCGTAACTTCTGAGGCAATTTCATGCCGTTTCACCATGCCGCAGAGTTCTTCAGCAAGCAAAAATTCCTCCGCTATTGCAGCGCTACGCCGATTCGCAGCCGCGAATGGCCAGTTTCGTGATCTGGCTTAAAAGACAAGCCGGTAGCGAGCAAATGGTCCTGAAAGTCGTCCTAAAGCGTGTCGTTTTGATTTTGTCCTGTGCCGATAATCAACACAACTCGCAGCAGAATGACTCGTCCACAGTAGCAAAATGCTGCTGTGGAAATAATCGCATCGACGACGCAGAGAGTATTCGCTGGTAGAAAGTGCATTCAAGCTTGCTATGCTGCCGCCCACGCGACAAATCAGGCGACGGCGGTTACGCAGGTGACTTCCACCGCGATTCAACACGGCGATTTCCTGCGAATCCCGTTCCCGAAGCCCATCCATTTCTTACTAAAACTCGCATGCCCACCAGTCTGCAACTTAATGAAATGGCCACTGCGATTGCAAAAGACTGCATCGCTCAGGCCGACAAATTGCGAATTTTGAAGTCCGAAATCCACAACGTGACCGTCCTGGACTTTGGAGTCCACGCCGACGGCGGACTCGCGGCTGGGCTACAACTGGCCAGAATCTGCATGGCCGGGCTTGGCCACGTGGCACTGGAAGCCCCCGGAAGTCTGATTGCACTGCCGCAGGTCGTCGTGCAGACGGATCATCCGGTGGCAGCCTGCCTTCAATCGCAGTACGCCGGCTGGAAAATCGCGACCGACGACTATTTCGCGATGGGGTCTGGGCCCATGCGGGCAGCGGCCTCAAGCGAAGCCTTGTTTCAGGAATTTCCAGCCGACGAACACGCTCAGCACTGCGTCGGCGTCCTGGAAGCAGGGTCGCTGCCGACGGAAGCTGCAATCGCATCGATGCTGAAAGGAATCGGCAACTTGGCAAAACTGACCGTCGCAGTGGCACCCACATCGTCGCAGGCTGGAAACATGCAGGTTGTGGCTCGTTCCGTAGAAACGGCAATGCACAAACTGCATGAACTTCACTTTCCGGTCCAATCAGTCGTCAGCGCCGTTGGAACCGCTCCTCTGCCGCCGGTTGCGAAGAACGACCTTCACGGAATCGGCAGAACGAATGACTCAATCCTGTACGGCTCGACGGTAAACCTGTGGGTCAACTGCGACGACGAAATCCTGCAGGCTATCGGGCCCAAAACGCCTTCCAGTTCATCACCTTCGCACGGCGAACAGTTTTTGTCATTGTTCAAGAAAGCGAATCACGATTTTTATGCGATGGATAAGAACCTGTTCAGTCCCGCCGTCGTGATATTTCACAGCCTGAAGTCGGGCAAAAGCTATCAATTTGGAGCCATCTTGCCAGAACTGCTCCACCAATCCTTCGGAATGTAGAAGCAGCGAAAATGCGAATCGGAGTGCTTGGTAATGAAGGTAGCTGGTATGTCAACCAGATCTGCACGACAGCCTCCGCAAGGGGCCATGCAGCCACTGAACTTCGATTCGATCAGCAAAATCCGAGAATCCTGAATGGCGAAACCCAACTTTGGATCGGTAACGAAAAAGCGACCGACCTTGATGTCCTGCTGGTTCGCACAATGCCGCCCGGTTCTCTGGAACAAGTGGTGCTAAGAATGGATTTTCTGGCCGCCGTCGAACATGCCGGGGTCAGGGTAATCAATTCACCCAAATCGATGGAATGCGCCGTCGACAAATACTTAACAACGCAAAAACTGGCTCAAAATGGCATTCCGGTTCCAGACACAATCCTGTGTGAAACCAGCGAGATCGCGCTAGAAGCATTTGAAATGCTTGGCCGAGACATCGTCGTGAAACCGCTGTTCGGTGCCGAAGGACGCGGAATTCTAAGAGTCGACCATCCAGAGATGGCGTTACGCGTGTTCCGGACACTTGAACGAATCGGCGCGGCGATTTATGTCCAGAAATTCAATCGTGGCCCGCTGGAAGACATCCGAATTCTCGTCCTGGACGGAAAGGTCGTGGGTTCAATGAAACGCCATCCGGCGCCTGGAGATTTCCGAGCAAATGTTGCTCAATCAGGCGTCGCCGAAAAATGGACGCCAACAGAACGCGAAGTGCAACTGGCCTTACACGCAGCTAAAGTGACGGACTGCATTTTTGCGGGAATTGACCTGATGTATAACGAATTCGGCACACCGGTTGTTATCGAAGTCAATGCCGTTCCTGGCTGGCGAGCACTCGAGAAGGCCTGCCACATCAACGTATCCGAACAGCTATTTGAGTGGCTGGAAGACGCCTAACAATCGAACATATTGGAAGTCAATGCCATGAATCAGGTGAAGCATCCGCACCTTAACGAGATCGTTGCCGCCCTTGCTGAAACACTTCCGTCCGTCATGAGATGGTGTGGTGCGGTCGCGAAGAAACTGCGGCAGTTCAACATAGCAGTCGAAGGGAAGTCGTCGGGCAGTGCTAACACAGATGCGCTAACTCTGGCGGACCTGTCGATTCAGGAAATTCTTGTTGCCGCACTACGGGATGCAGACCCAATCCTCCGAACCTGTCGCATCGAGGGGGAAGAATCGACCGGAGACATGCGGCTTTTTCCCCAAGACGCGCCGCTGTCGATCGCAATTGATCCGATCGACGGCACAAAACAATATCGCGATCACTCAGGAAATGGGTATTCAATCATCGTACACCTGCATGACGATGAAACGCCTTACTATTCGTTGGTATTCGCCCCGGAAATGGGCGAACACGGTACATGGGTTGAGGTTGGACCGGACCAACTGCGATGTGGCCCGGACGACACCAATCACCCCGCCCGAAAGGTTCTGGATCGCCTGCCTGATCTAAAATCGACACCGCGCAAATCAGGAAAAGGAATTTACCTGATTGGGTTTCAGCGATTCGATGCCGAACGGGCTAGAATGGTTGACGCACTTGACCTTAATGGACGAACGTCCGACGAAATGGCAGGGAGTATCTATCCGCTGATGGCAACCGGAGAGTATGCAGGCTCTCTCATTCATTCGCCTAATATTTACGATTTTCCTGTCTCGATGCATATCGCAAGACTCCTCGGCGGAGACGCTGTATGGGCTCACAATCGACAACCCGTCCACTACCGAGAACTGTGGATGGATGGACGGGCTGACATGTTGCGTTTTCCAGGGATCGTAGCCTGCAGCGCATATAAACAGGTTAATGATGCTCTCTGTGCTCTGGCTGAAAACTGGAGTGTGGTTCGCTACGAGGACTGATCCAGACGCGTCCTTCACGGTCAAGCCTGAGCCACTGCTAAAAATAATGTTCGGCTCGTTCCTAAAACAGCAACGACGAGCACTTTCACGCCAGACACGGGATTGGAATAAGGCTGGCAACGAAGTCGCCGATATGGGGTACCTGACAACATGCAAAAGTAAAGAAAGATAGGACGGCGATTAAACCGTTGGGAGAGCTGAGTTGCACTCCGACCCAACAAAACGCATGAGATTATCCATAAACAACTTAACACAAATGACTTACAGCAATAATCCCCCACCATTACGGCAAGTTTAGCGGGTGGAAACGACGCCATATTACACAGCCCCTTGAGATTTGCGCTCTGCGACGCAATCATACGCAGCAGCGAGTCACCGGAATGCTTACTGTTCACATGAAAAACATTCACACTACGGGACACCATTTTCTTGAGAGTTCTTTTTGTCTGCACTGGCAACACATGCCGCAGCCCAATGGCTGAGGCTGTGTTTCGGCATTTGGCGAGCCAGCGACTTCGATGCGAAGAAGAGAGACTGCGTGAACACGATATGGACGTGTTTTCGGCCGGGGTTTCTGCTGCAGACAGTCAACCCGCTTCAAGTCAGGCAATTCAAGTACTTCAAAAACGTGGCATCGGCCTATCTCAGCACCTTAGTCAACAAGTCACCGATGAAATGTTGGTTCAGTCAGATTGGATTCTGGCAATGACCTCAGGCCACCTTAGAATTTTACAAAATGCAAGGCCAGACCTTGCATCTCGAATGAGGCTGGTTTGTCCGAACCGAACCAGTATCAGCGACCCGATCGGCGGTGATTTGAGCGAATACGAATACTGCGTCGATCAAATAACGAGTTGCCTCAAAACACTCCTCGACGAAATACTGAAGAAAGACGACGAAGTAAAATGAAGATCGGCATCGCCAGCGACCATAGAGGATACCAGATGAAGAATCGACTGCTGCAGTTGATTCAGAGCTTGGGACATTCCGTAGACGACTTCGGACCGGAATCGTCGGAAAGCGTCGACTATCCCGATTACGCCTCGCGAGTGGCCTCATCGGTTGCGTCTCATGCTGTTGATCGGGGAATCCTGATCTGCGGGACGGGGATCGGAATGTGCATTGCTGCCAACAAATTTCCCGGAGTTCGCGCTGCAAACTGCAATGACAGCGTCACCGCAGAATTCAGTCGTTTACACAACGATGCCAACGTTGTTTGCCTTTCGGCAGACCAGCTGAGCGACCAGCTTGCCGAACAAATCGTTCAAATCTGGCTTAACACAGCCTTTGAGGAGGGCAGACATGCTCGCCGCCTTGGAAAAATCACAGACATAGAGAACGGAAACACCGCCCACCTAACCGCCAAACCTTCGGTAGACTGAATTCAGTTTGGAATGCAAAATCAGTGATAGGTGAAGCCCAGAAATGTCAAATCATCATCGATTCCTCGCCGCAGAGTGGTAAGAGGAATATGGAGATTGATGGTTCTCTGCTGGAACAGGTGTGTGAAAACTCCAGCTTAGCGTTCGTGCGGATTTATCACTGGAATGAACCGACAATCACTCTGGGGCACTTCCAAAAATTCAGCGAGGTCCCTGCGGGGCCGTTAGCTAAAACACCATGCGTCAAGAGACTAACGGGCGGCGGAGCGATCCTTCATGATCGTGAAATCACTTATTCAATCGCACTCCCGGCTGGACACCTCTTTCGACACACGCCAATTGCGGCCTATGAATCTGTGCATACCGTAATCATCGAATTGCTTCAATATCTTGGAGTCGAGTGCGGCATGCGAGCGGACAGTCCGCTCACCACAAGCCAGCCCACTATGGCCACCAAAGAAGATGAGTTCCTCTGCTTCCTGAGATCCGACCCCAGAGATATCGTTTCAAAGGGACAAAAAATCGTAGGCAGCGCGCAGCGACGCCGAAAGGGTTGCATTCTTCAACATGGCAGCATTCTTCTTGCAGAATCGCAGTTAACTCCGATGATACCGGGACTATTGAACCTCTGGCCGGACTTTGACACCAATGTCTTCGCATCGCAATTAGCCCACTGCATCAGCTCAGCAATTTGCACCCCTAGGTAAACTCATCCAGCCACAAAGAAGCACTGAGAGTGCACAAAACACCACACCTACATATACTACAGAGTGAAGAGCCTGCAATATTCAGAGAAATGACGGAACGGCTACCATTCGAATTCTTTACAAATCACACCCACTCCGATGAAATACGAATGGACAGTTGTTCACAGGTAGATGTAAATCGGCAAAAATCTACTGCTCGCCTTTGGTTGAGAACCGAGTGTGTTCGGAATGTATTGTGGTAGCAGTCGCGGCGAGTACAATCAGACGAAAACTTAGCGAGAATACAATAGGGACCTGCAAATTGCGGCTTCTGATAGCCCCGGTCCCAACGTGAGGAGCAACCAAGAGTATGATTAGCGTCGAACTCAGCGTCATCAGTGGAAAACATTCCGGACAGGTCATTCGGCTAGACAGGAAAAAGTTTCTGATTGGCCGAGAGCAGGATTGCCACCTTCGACCAAACAGCGAATTGGTCAGTCGCCATCATTGCGTTTTCACAGTTGATGATTTCTCGGTCCGACTTCGTGACTTGGGCAGCACTAACGGCACCGTTGTCAACGGAGAGAGAATACGCAAAGAAACTGTGCTTCAGCCAGGCGACCACGTCATTGTTGGAAGCTTGGAATTTAAAGTAAAAATCAACGAAACACATGCCAACGATTCCGTGGAAAAATCGACTGGCGGCGATACCACTCCGGAAGGAGAGGCGATGGCTGCTGGCTCGGAAACGCGGTCAGAAATGCCTCCGGTAATCCCAGACGCTGTAGTGCCAGAGCAATCCGTCGCCCCTACGCCACCAACAGGAATCCCAGCGATTCCAGTCGCTCCGGCCCAAACGATGCCTGGCAGCCTTGGAGACACGACAGTCATCTCACAACCGATAATGATGCCCGGGCAGATGCCCTATCAACCAATGATGCCGCAAATGGGAGGCTACCCCATGTACGGAAACTACCCATACCCCGGCATGCCTCAACAAATGCCAATGTACCAGCAACCATACCCAAACCAGATGCCAATGCAGGGCTACGAACCTCAGCCAGTCGCAGAACCAATAGAAGTCGCACCAAGTGGAACAGCCAATGTTTCACTTCCAGACCCAATGCAGACCGGGCTGAAGGTCGATCCTCCCAAACCAGTGGAATCGTCTGAGGCAACAGCGGAGAGCAACGCAAAGGCTGCAGAAAAATCGAACGCAACCGCTGCGGCCATCATCCAAAAACACATGCAGCGTCGCCCGGGTGGCTAAATCAATAGGCATTCAATAAGCCTTGATGCTGTTTAACCGTTACAAAACTAACGAACAAAGAAAAGCAATGGCTGAACCGTCCGACCAACAAAGACGCTACAAGGAATTCCTTGACCTTTTGCCACTCACGCTTTCCCTAGCAGGCCTTCCGCCAAGCGAACTGGGACGATATTTCACATCGGAACAGATTGAATCGCGAGTCTTTACCATTAAGCACGCCTATAAGTGTGCCCGAATCGTTGCTCGGGAATCAGTAAAAGGCAACACGGCCGAATAGCGGCCGTTAATCCCCCTTGAAAGCGGCGATAGGGGGTGCTGATGCTTGACAGAGTGAGCAATGGCAGATATTGTCCCCGCTTCTTCTGAATGATGGGGTTCATCGTTCAGAGGCTTTAGCTCACGACTCCGAACTGCCGAGTGAACAATCAACTTGGCATACGGGATTTGATTATGCACAAGTGCTAAGAGACACCCATTCTTGTTTGCTTGGCTTGCTCGCAGGTCAAGCAAATAAGAGAAGCGTGCCTGCCGGTATCTGACTTCAGGATCGGCGTTGAAAAGTGGGACTCGATCCCACTTTTTTTTGTTATAAGGTCAAGACGAAACGGTTTCGGGATATGAACGGCGACGAAATCAAACGCATTGTTGATGCGATTCATCGCGACAAAGCAATTGACAAAGATATCGTCTTCGAGGGTATCGAACAGGCTATTCTTTCAGCTGCTCGAAAACACTTCTCGGAAGAGGAAGTGCTCGAAGTGCGCATCGATCGCGACACTGGTGAGCCATCTTTGACATGCGATGGCGCAATGCTTGAGCCCGACCTGATTGGTGATCTGTTGGGACGTATCTCAGCTCAGACAGCCAAGCAGGTGATGATTCAGCGAATTCGCGAAGCTGAACGCGACTCTCACTATGACGAGTTTCTCGATCTGAAGAGCCAATTGGTGACGGGTGCAGTCACCCGCGTGGATCGCGGAACAGTAATCGTAAATCTTGGCAAAGTTGAAGCGATTCTGCCACGCAGCGAACAGATCAATAAAGAGAGTTACCGAGTCGGTGACAGGGTTCGAGCGATCGTGCTGGATGTCAAGAAAGCAGGGTCGCGGGTTCGCGTCATTCTGTCGCGGACTCACGCCGACTTTGTTCGTCGATTATTTGAGGTAGAAATTCCTGAAGTTAATGATCACGTGATTGAGACACGCTCAATCGCCCGCGAAGCGGGTCATCGATCGAAAGTAGCAGTTTCTTCTTTTGACAATACCGTAGACTGTGTCGGGGCGTGTGTTGGTGTACGCGGAGCACGAATCCGAGGCATCGTTGAAGAACTAAACGGGGAACGGATCGATATCGTTCGCTGGAACGATAGTTTGCAGATTCTTGTTCCAAATGCTCTGCAGCCAGCAGAAGCCGAAGACGTCATCCTTTGCCCAATGTTAGGCAAGGTCATTGTTCTTGTTCGGGAAGACCAGCTATCATTGGCAATTGGTCGTCGAGGACAAAACGTTCGTCTGGCGTCAAAGCTAGTCGGCTGGGACATCAACGTGATGACTCAGGAGTCTCTTGACGAACAGTTGGATATTTCGATCGAAGCTTTCAGTGTCGTTCCCAAAATGGCACCTGAACTGGTTGAAAATCTAGTGTCACAGGGTTTCTTCACGTTCGACGATCTGTCGGTGATCGAGCCGGATGAGTTGATGGAAATGAGCGGCATGAGTCAGGATGACATTGACGAAGTCATCGCGTTTGCTGACGTTGAGAGCGAGCGGATTGAGCGTGAAGAAATCGCTCGAAAAATGAACCCGCCGGCGCTTAAACCTCGTTCTGCTCCAGAACCGGAACCTGTTGTTTCGGCTGAAGAAATTCCGTCAAAAGTAGAAGAGAGCGAGTCAGGGGTCAGCTCCGTTGACGCCGCTCCGGTGGAACCAATAGAAGACGCGATCGTTGTTAAAGATAAAAAAACTGAAAGCCAGGATTAAAGTCCGGCTTCTATTATCAGATCACAGGTAGAGTAAAGCCTCTCCTTAGAATCCGTAATGACCTACCAAATTTTGGAGATTGCCTTCAAAACCAACAACTGAAGTAGTTTGCTGCTGATGGCAGACTGATGAGATCATGAACCATAATATTCCACTCGTTTCTAGTATTTGCGAAGCACGTTGAAATGTACCGGAGTGTCCAACAGACACGACCGGTCCTGATCGACCGCGTTATCCAGCAGAAGGCTAGCGCGCCGCGTCGAAGGGGTAGTTGTCTTGAAGATTCGTATCTTTGCTTTGGCCAGGGAACTGGGCCTCGACAGCAAGGTTTTGCTTGGACTCTGTGATGACGCAGGGGTCAAACTTCGTAATGCGCTGGCGACCATAACGCCAGAAGAACGCGATCAAATTGTCGCCTACATTAATGGCCGTGAAGGAAAGGTCGCAGTTCCTGTTAAGAAACTGGATGATCTTGCGCCCACTCGGGACCTTAATGCCAGCAAGGTCCGCGACATTCGCGAACTACCTGCAAAAGTCGTCAAGGAAGAAGTTGCACTGGAAGTTCAAGAACCCGCGGAAGAAGCTGAAGAGCCTGCGGTAGTTGAATCTCCAATTGCAGAGACTGTGGCAGAGACTGTGGCAGAGACTGTGCCAGAGACTGTGCCAGAGCTTAAGGTCGAAGTCGTCGACGAAGTTCCTTCGACAGAAAGCAATGTCGAGGAAGCAGTTGCAGTATATGACCAAGACGTGATGCCAGAATCTGTTGAAGTTGTCGAGGCAGAAGTACCTGTTACTCCAGTGGCTGAGATCATCGAAAAAGTCAAAGAAACACGCGTTGAACCGGTGGCGGTGATCAGCGAATCAGCGCCGAGGAAATCATCGTCTCCGATAAATCGGATGCAGCGGTCAGCTCCTCGCGAAATGAAGCCTATCGGGTCAATCAAGGACCGTGAACAGGCAGCAGACGCACCGAAGGAAAAAGAGCGAGAACCTGTCCGCGAGCGTCCAATGGGACGACGGCTGGTAGCGGCTCCTCCGATGTATCAGCCGCCTGTCATCAAAGCAAAGCCAAAGAAGGCAGATGAGAAGGCGATGAAGCCTGACATCTCGCTGGAACAAATCGTCGATAAAAGCAGCCCGTTGGCGGACCAGCTTAAACAGTTAAAGCAGGCGAAGGCCGAGCACGACGGTGCTATGCAGACGACTGGTGGACGGAGACGTCCCGGAACACGGAAAGGCTCTCTGCTTGAGGACCTTCGAAAGGCCCGCGAAGAACAGCGTCAGCAGAAGAAACTTCGTCGAAAACGAAAAGGTCCCGCAGTCGATCTGAAGACGACGGCTCAAATCGAGTTTCCAATTACGGTCCGAAATCTGTCGGAAGCGATTGGTCGGCCCGCGAAGTCGATCATGGGGTACTTCTTCAAAGCCGGCAAGATGGTGACAATTAATGATGAGCTAGCGGAAGCGGACGCTCTGGAGGTCGCCATGGAACTGGGCGTCGACCTAGAGATCAAACGCGGTCGCGACATTGAAACAGAACTGCTGGATTCACTCGACTTCCAAGATGAAGACGAGAACATGGCTTGGCGTCCACCAATCGTCACAATCCTTGGACATGTTGACCACGGTAAAACGACCCTAGTTGATAAGCTACGCAACGCTCACGTCGCGGCTGGCGAAGCCGGCGGGATCACACAGCATATCGCTGCATATCAGGTGGTCAATGAGGGCTTGAGCCTTACATTCGTTGACACACCCGGCCACGCTGCATTTGGGGAAATGCGTGCTCGAGGTGCCAATGTTACAGACATCATTGTTCTCGTTGTCGCTGCCGACGACGGCGTGATGCCGCAAACCGTTGAATGCATCAGCCACGCAAAAAATGCTGGTGTCCCAATTGTTGTGGCACTCAACAAAATGGATCTGCCGGATGTTGATGATCAGAAAACGCTTCAGCAGTTAGCACAACACGAATTGTTGCCAGCTGAGTGGGGGGGCGAATATGAAGTTGTTCGCACATCTGGCGAAACCGGTCTCGGCCTGGACAACCTGATCGAAACCATTCAGCTGACTGCTGAACTCCAAGAATACAAGGCAAACCCAGAGCGCAAGGCCCTTGGTGTCTGCCTAGAAGCGTTTCGTGACGAGGGTCGTGGCGTTATCGCTTGGTTGATTGTTCAAAAGGGAACACTTCGAGTCGGCGACGATGTCCTTTGTGGTACCAGCTACGGACGCATCCGAGCGATGTACAATGACAAGGGCAAACCAGTCAAAGAAGCAGGGCCGTCAATGCCTGTAAAGGTGGCTGGCCTAGACGAAGTTCCAAGTGCTGGCGTGCACTTCTTCGTCATGAAAGACATTGACGAAGCACGTCAGGTTGCCGAAGCGAGAAAACACGAAGGTCGTGAGCAGGTCCTTTCTCGAACGGGCAAGCCAATGACACTGGACGACATTCTGAATGCTGCCCGTGCCGGAGAAGGTGTTCAGGAACTGCCATTGATTATCAAGGCAGATACTCCAGGATCACTCGAAGCGATTCGTGGCGAACTTGGAAAGTTCTCCCACCCGGAAGTGAAAGTTGCGATCATTCACGAAGGTGTGGGCGGTGTCAACGAAAGCGATGTTTACTTGGCAAGTGCCGCGAAAGCGATCATTGTCGCGTTCCATGTAATTGCCGAAGACCGAGCTCAGCAGTTGGCTGAAAATGAGGGTGTGGACATTCGCAGATACAACATTATCTACGAAGTCACTGAACAGATCCGCCAATCGCTGGAAGGTATGTTGCGTCCCGAACGTGTGGAAGTTGCAACGGGACGAGCTATTGTCCTACGGACCTTCACGGTTAGCCGGTTCGGAACCATTGCGGGCTGTCGAGTGCTGAACGGTACAATCTCTCGTGACAATCGCGTTCACGTGATTCGAGACAACACGGTTCTCAACGACTATCGTATTGGCTCTCTGAAGCGAGGAAAGGATGACGCCAAAGAAGTTCGTGAAGGGATGGAGTGCGGTATTCGTCTTGACGGGTTCAATGACGTAAAAGACGGCGATCTGCTGGAAGCATTCCGAATCGATGAAATCCAGAGAACGTTCGCCTGATCGAATACTGAAATTCGAAGTCTTTACGTGGCAATTTCTGCGTTAGTGTCGGCTGGGTAAGTCTTAGCTAGGTGCCCGATTGGAGTTCATTAATGTCATCACGTCGAACTGACAGAGTTGCGTCGGTTATTCGTGAAGTTGTCAGCACGACCATTCTGCTGGAACTCCGCGATCCTAGAATAAAAAACGTGACCGTACTTGGGGCGCAAGTCAGCCCGGACCTTCGCTACGCCAAGGTTCACATTTCTGTCATGGGTACAGAAAAGGAAGCAGCACTGACTCTTCACGGACTGAATTCAGCTCGTGGATACATCCAGTCAAAAGTCGCTGACCGAGTAAAAACCCGGTATACTCCGGAACTGCGTTTTGTAATCGACAGCGGTGTGCAAAAATCGGCTGAAGCGTCCAGGATTCTCAGAGAGGTCCTGCCACCAGAAGATAATCTGGAAGACGATGACAACGAATTGAACACCGAACTCACACCTGAAGATGAAACCGCAAGCGGCAACTAAGAAAAAAGTCGCCGGCCGTTTCGTATTGTTAAGTTATCTCGCGACAGGAAAAAAAAATGTCAACAGCATCAGCAACCAAAGCAAGCGACAAGGCACTGGCGTGCAAAAAGCTGACCGCTCTGCTGCAAAAAGACTACGGTAAGTCCTTACCGAAAATCAAACTGCCCGTCTTGGAAACGATGCTTTTTGCAGTTTGCCTCGAAGATAATGCATGGGAAAAAGCGGAAGCTAGCTACACGAAATTGATGAAGTCATATTATGACCTCAACGAAATCCGAGTGAGCTCGGTCTCTGAGCTGGAACGAACGTTGTCTGATCTAAAAAATGCTGAATGGAAAGGACTCCGAATTCGTTCGATTCTGAGATTCGTTTTTGAAAGCAGTTACACGTTCGAGTTCGAAAAACTTGCGAAGCTGACTGTGGAGTCTGCACAAAAACGACTCAAGAAAATTGAGTTCCTGTCTCCATTCATTTCAAGTTTTACCCTTGAGCAGGTTCTGGGCAGTCACGTTGTCTCCCTCGACGATATTACGCTGCGAGCTGCAATTCACCTTGGGGTTGTTCCGGAAGGAACTGAAATCGATGATGCCTCAGAATTCCTGAAAGCCGGACTCAAGAAAACTGAAGCGTTTGGCTTCACTCATCTACTCAGAAAACTTGCGACGGATAGCAAATTCGAGTCGCGAATCACAGACTCGTTCGATGAGGAATTTGACGTCCTGAAGGTGGAAGAATGTCTGGCAGCGTTAAAGGCCCCGAGAAAGAAAAAGAAGCTAGCCCCGAAGGCTGCGCTCGAAAAAGTTGCCCCAGCCGCAACTAAAGAGGTGGTACAGAAAGCAGCTTCGACCGCACAGAAAAATGCTGAACCGATTAAGAAAAAAACGGTAAAGGGTAATAAATCCGAACCAACAAAATCGGCAGCGTCTAAGTCTCAGGCTGCCTCGCAAAAGAAGACCTCCCCCTCGAAAAAAGTCGCGAAGAAAAAACGCTAAAGGTTCAAAACTTTGCGTTTGAGGACATGCGGATTTTGTGGTTGTGCTTGGGTAAAAGCTGATTTCATGTCGGCTTCGTTGCGGAAATCAGCAACGGTCGATCTTGGCTTCTCATTCCAGTCCGGATTCGCGACAATGAGTGGTATCTTCAGTGCCTCAACGGCGATTGTTGTCGTCGAGTTGGGCACTATCAGATCCTGATTGCAACGGTCGTCTTCGATGTCAAACAAATGCCCTCGGTATCTTTCATTACTCGCTTTTGCGGCACTATTGAACCTATCAGACGCGACAGCGTTAGGTCTGCTTCCTCATCAGAACGACGAAACATCGTCTGCAGCAGATGACAGTCTGGCTCCCATCGAAGCGGCGCAGCAACCGGGCGACGATGTATCTTTGGAGTTAAAGAATCCCATCAAGCCGACAGAGGCACAGAAAACGGAATCACTGGCTGCCTACATGGACGGTGTCGCTCACCAAAAGAACGGCAACCTTTCTGACGCTCTCAAAGCATATCAAAAAGCAGCGGATTCAGACCCAACGGCGTCGGAGCCTGTGAAAGCTCACGCGATGCTTTTGATGCGACTCGGCCGAGTACAGCAGGCTGAAGAGATGGCGAGAAAGGCGGCTGAGCTTAACCCGGACGATTTCGACATTCGATTGCAGCTTTCCGTGTTGCTACGCGCGCGTGGAAATATTCCAGAGGCGATTGTGCTGATTGAAGAAGCTCTGGCTTCTCGCCAGTTAAAAAAAGAATCTTCGGACTTCATCCGAGTGCACAGTATTCGAGGAACGCTTTATCGGGAAGCAAACGATCCCGCAAAGGCCGCCGAGAGTTATGAAGTCCTTTTGGACTCGCTGGAGAAACCAGAAAATTACGGACTCGATTTCCGCGAGCACCAGGCTCTCATGAAGGATCGGGCAACCGGCTATGAGGGAATTGGTAAAGTCATGTTGCAGATCGGCAAGTACGATCGAGCAATTGATGCGTTCTCAGCACTAACGCGAATTAATCAAAATCAGCCCGGTGATCATTACTATCTTCTCGCACTGGCGCAGCATCGCAAAGACGATCTGGAAGCTGCTGAGAAAAGTCTGGAACTGTATTTTCAGGCCAACCAAAGAAACCGCGGCGCGTTGCAGTTACTTACGGACATTTATCGAGCAACCAACCGTAGCGGCGCAATCAAAGAGCGATTGAAGGCACTCGAGTCCAACACGACTGATACAAGTACAGTACAACTATTCCTGGGAGAGTTTCTAATCGACCAGGGCGATGGGGAAGAAGCCGAAGCCGTTTTCCAGAAGGTGATTTCAGACTCGGGTGATGCCAGCGGTTATCTCGGATTGATTCGAGTGGACATTCTCAATCACGACGAAAAATCGCTTCTTGAACGAGTCAGGAAAGCACTGCTTGCTCGAATCACAGTGGAAGAACTCATCCCGCTGAAGACACACATCATGAATGATGTCGACTTCGCAAAGAAGGTGGTGGCTGCAAGTATTGCTTCGATCGATGCAGGCGTGGCAACTTCGCCCGCTGAAGCGTACCTGTTCAGTCAAATCGCGGAAGACCTGGAACTGCCGGTCGAAGAAGAGCGTTTACTTCAGGCAACTCTGGACTCAAACCCAGATGCACGCATGGGGGTTGATGTGCTTGGAAGGCTGGGTCTTAATCGGCTACTGCAGGATAAGTATGCCGATTCCGCAAAAACATTTCGTCAGTTGCTTTCTGTTCCGGGACTGCCAGCCCAACAACAGGTGATCACACTTTACAGGTTGTCACAGGCAGAGGTCTTCAACGAAAACTTCAAAGACGCCGTTATCGCAATTGAAACAGCCCTGAAACTTCGCCCTGAAAATCCTGAACTTACTTATCAGCTAGGTTGGGTTCAACTTCAGGCGAAGCAATACGATTCGGCCGAACGTAATCTGAAAGCAGCCGTAAAACTTGCAGATGTTGACCCGTCTCTGGAAGGTCGTGCGGGCATTCTTCTGGGAGCTCTCTTCACGCAACTACGACGCTGGGACGACAGCATTGCGGCTTACGAAGCTGTGCTCAGGATTGATGAAGTCGGAGATGATATCGCGCGAAGAAGCCGAACGGCTTTGTCGAATGCGTTTGTACAAAAGGGTGATCTTGCAAACGGTGAACGCATTCTTGAAGAAGTCTACGCACAATCACCGGACGATCCCGGTGTCAACAACGACCTTGGCTACCTGTATGCAGAGCAAAACAAGAACCTTGATAAAGCTGAAAAAATGATTCGGATTGCGGTCGAGGCCGAGCCTGACAACCCCGCCTATCTGGACAGTCTTGGGTGGATACTTTTTCGGCAGAACAAGAACGAAGAAGCTCTAACCGTCCTGAAGAAAGCTAATTCGGACCCTGACTATAAAGATGCCACAATCATTGAACACCTTGGAGACGTGCAGAACGCACTCGGGCAGAAGGAAGATGCCGCCAAAACATGGCAGGAAGCGCTGGATGTGGAACAGAAGTCTGCTTCTCCCGATGAGGAAATTGTGAAACGACTTTCCAACAAGCTCGCCCCATCGACAGAAGAAACGCTCAAGTCACCAAACGAGTAATCGTTGAGTGAATGCAGGAATTGAGGTCTTAGCACATCATGCAGGAAGTCTTGGCGGATAACTAATGGCCAGAGAAACCACGATACGTCAGTCTAATGATGACGATGCTGACGTCGATCCACGATCCGGTAAAATCCGAGTTCCACCGGATATGTCTCTGCAGAGTGCGTTCGATGACAACGAGGAGCAACCGGAATTCGATGAAGCATTGCGCCCATCGAAACTGAGTGATGTCATCGGGCAAACGGCTGTTGTTGAACGGATTCGCATCCTGTTAGAGGCAGCTCGAAAACGCGAACAACCGTTGGGGCATCTGCTGTTCGACGGGCCGCCTGGATTAGGTAAGACAACTTTAGCAAGTGTCATTCCAAGGGAACTCGGGACGGACTTCCAAATTACTGCAGGCCCATCGTTAAGTGCGCCAAAAGACCTTCTTCCATATCTGACAAACGCAGGGAAGGGCTCCGTACTTTTCATCGATGAAATTCACCGGCTGCCGCCGGCTGTCGAAGAATTCATGTACCCGGCAATGGAAGACTTTCGTGTCGATATAACTCTTGGTGATGGACTTAATGCACGTACAATCAACATGCAGCTTCAGCCGTTCACCGTCATCGGGGCTACCACTCGCAGCGGTATGCTGACAGCGCCGCTAAGAGATCGTTTTGTGAATCGCGAGCACCTCAGCTTCTACACTCTGGAAGAACTGACAACAATCGTTTGTCGTAATGCGCGGAAGCTTCGGACCGAAATCACAGAAGACGCCGCACGTGAAATTGCCCTGCGTTCGCGTGGGACTCCGCGCAAAGCCAACAACTGGCTGCTCTGGGCAAGAGACTATGCTGACGCGCGAGGCAACGGCAAAATATCGTTCGACATCGCTAAGAAAGCGTTAAAGATGAAGGGTGTTGACAATCGGGGGCTGGAGGAACTCGATCGTCAATACCTCGAGACCATTATTACCGTCTTCGGAGGCGGCCCAGCCGGTGTTCAGGCCATCGCTCATACGATGAATATTCCGTCCGATACACTTGAAGACGAAATTGAACCATACCTGCTTCGTGAAGGACTGATTCAACGCTCGCCACGCGGACGAATGATTACTGCGGAGGCCTGGAAGCACCTTGGCCAGAAACCGCCAAAGTCAAAACAGATCGAGCGGGATGAGGATGACGTCGACTCGCGGGGACAGCTTTTTTAACGCAAAAGACCATTCCCCGGAAGAAAGCACGTTGCGGCGGATTTCTTGGCCGCGATTCCAGCAGATTGATCCACGATAAAGAAGTGCCGTCCGGACCAGCAACTGGATCTGACACAATTGGGTGGCCATTCATGGCAGTCATACAGAGAATGCAGGGATCCACCGTTGATTGCGATCCAGAGTCGGTAGAATGCCCCGGCGCTCTGTTTCTAATTCCGCCGCCTAAACGTCTTCGTCGAGAAATTCATGCCGTCGCCCGATTACTACCAGTTTGACGTCGTTGTTGTTGGGGCCGGACATGCTGGCACAGAAGCCGCATTGGCGGCCGCTCGGCTGGGCGCGAAGACAGCATTGTTGACCATGAGCTGCGATACCGTCGGGCAGATGAGCTGTAATCCTGCGATTGGCGGCGTCGCAAAAGGCCAGATCGTTCGAGAGATCGATGCACTTGGCGGTGAAATGGGACGAGTCATCGATGCGACCGGCATTCAATTTCGAATGCTGAATAGTGGCAAAGGCGCGGCCATGCACAGCCCTCGTGCACAGGCAGACAAGAAAGCCTATCAGTTCGAAATGAAATGGCGAGTCGAGCAACAGCAGAACCTCAGTCTGCGGCAGGAACTTGTCGAAGGCCTAGAAACCTCTGACGGAAAGATCACCGGAGTCCGTGTTGCTGGCGGCACAGTTTATCGATCACGAGCGGTGATTCTTACGACCGGCACGTTTCTAAAAGCAATCATGCATACTGGCGAAACTCAGTCCGAGGGAGGAAGAGCAGGAGAAAAAGCGTCCCACGGAATTTCAGGAGAACTGCTATCACTGGGCTTCGAACTACAGCGATTCAAAACCGGCACACCTGCCCGCATTAATGGTCGCACAATCGATTTTTCAAAATGCACGCCGCAACCGGGAGACGATATACCACAACCGTTTTCATATCTGAACGATTCAATCAACCAGCCGCAGATGGACTGTCACCTGACAGAAACAACGCCGGAAATGCACCAGCTGATACGAGAGAATCTGCATCGAGCCCCCATGTACACCGGGCAGATTGAATCGACAGGGCCACGCTATTGCCCTTCCATTGAGGATAAGGTGGTTCGCTTCGCCGACAAAGACACGCACCAGATTTTTCTGGAACCCGAAGGTCGCAACACATTGGAGTATTATTGCAATGGAATTTCGACAAGCCTGCCGCGTGACGTTCAGGACCGAATGATCCGCATGATTCCGGGGCTCGAAAATTCCGACATCATGAGGTTCGGATATGCAGTCGAATACGACTTCGCGCCGCCGACACAATTGTACTCGTCGATGGAAACTCGGCTGATTGAGGGATTGTATTTCGCAGGCCAGCTGAACGGCACGACAGGCTACGAAGAAGCGGCCGGACAGGGACTGTTAGCCGGAATCAATGCCGCACTAAAGGTCGCCAAGAAAGAACCGTTTGTCCTTGACCGCAGTCAAGCCTACCTTGGCGTGCTAATCGACGATCTGGTAACCAAAGGGGTTGACGAACCATATCGAATGTTCACGTCCCGAGCGGAATACAGAATGTTGCTGAGGCAGGACAACGCCGACCGCCGCCTGACGCCGATCGGAATCGAGCTTGGTTTGGTGAGCCAAGATCGACAACAACGATTCGAAACCTATGAAGCTGAGATCCAACGTTTGCAATTATTAATCTCCGAGCAGAGATATCAGGGGAAGACGATGGAAGAATGGCTCCGGCGGCCGGAAGTGACATGGACCGATGTGGAAAGTATGTCTCCTGAAATTGCGAGTATGGATATTTCCGAACGCTCCAAACGCCATATGGAAATAGAAGTCCAGTATGCCGGATACATTCGCCGTCAGGAGATGGAGATTTCGAAGCTGCAAAAAGTGGACAGCATTCGAATCCCCGAAACCTTCAAATTTGCCGGGATTACACAGTTACGCCATGAAGCCAGAGAGAAACTGGGAAAACTGCAGCCTTCCACACTTGGCCAAGCGAGCCGCGTCAGCGGCATTACTCCAGCCGACATAGCAGTCTTAATGATGTACCTGAAAGCAGAGGGGAATTTGGCCACCGAGACAACCAGTGTGCCTTAACCTATTTCACTGCATGACTTTGTGAAATAAATAGACATTCTGGAAGAGAATTTCGGAAACTTTCATTTCGAAAGCAGGCGACTTTCAGCAATTTCTGCAAGGAAGGCAAAACAGGAGGCCTACAGCACGAAACTCCCGTTGACCGACTTCTGCGAATAGATACAATCGGCTGTGTTGAGGAATGAGAAAGCTAAGGGAACTACCAGTATCCAGTTGGTCTGGCGAGGCTTGACAGTTTGACTGTTAACCTCATATCACAGGTTTCTTTAAAACTGCACCTTGTCTCAACATACAGGTCCAGCCTTTTTATTCTTTGCAAAACACGGATGGTGTCCGGCCGCGGTCGGATGTGCACAACTGCCGTGAGGCAGCTCATCACAGAACGGATTGTGAACCATGAAGACAGTCTTTACGACGGGGGAAGCCGCGAAGATCTGCAAAGTCAGTCAGCAGACGATCATTCGCTGTTTTGATTCCGGGCAACTCAAGGGGTTTCGCGTCCCCGGTTCGCGTTTTCGTCGTATTCCACGCGACATCCTTTATAAATTCATGAAGGACAACGGCATCCCAACGGATGCCCTTGAAAGCGGCAAGCGAAAAGCACTGATCGTCGACGACGATGAGGAACTTGTTGAATTGATCGTTGACGCCCTTGAGGCGGATGGACGATTCGAAACACGTGTTGCCAACAACGGGTTTGATGCGGGTATGATGGTAAAAGAATATCATCCAGACATCATTGTGCTGGACGTCATGCTTCCTGACATTAACGGTAAGGAAGTTTGCCAGCGCGTTCGCACCGACACCACGCTGGACGATGTTCGAATCGTCTGTATCAGCGGAATGGTTGAACAGGAAAAAATTCAGGATCTCAAGGATTCCGGAGCCGATCATTTTCTTCAGAAACCATTCGAAGTGGATCAGCTGATCGAACGAATCTGTCGACTGCTCGACATTGAACAGCTGACTGCTTAGTGTTCATTCTTACGGTGATATAAACTATGCGGCGGTCGCTTTGGGGCGACCGCCGTTTTTGTATAGGTGCATTAAAAGCACTTCTGAAATGAACACCACCAGAACCGAAGACTTGCAAAAAACACAATCACAAGGTGACCAGGAAGACTGGGATCTGGAAATCCTTCAGGCACTCGTGTCACCGTCTACCGCGGAAGACGCCGCTCTGGCCTGCGCGGCTGCGTGGATGAACTTTCTCCATGCCGACCGTGTTGCCGTTGTGATTTTTGACTCCAGCACTACCTGCATCGTCGCACACGGACAACGCGATAACGATACACACATCGCGATATATGTCGGACGGGAAAACGCGTCAATCGGTGCGCTGCTGCAACCGGAACTGCTGGTCGCAAAGCACGGGCCCTGCCTGATTGAATCACCAACAGACGTTGTGTGCTGGCCTGAACACCTTTCCGCCGTTTTCGCAGTTCGCGAAGAAGCCGCCGTGGAAGATGATCGCGTAGAACTCATAAAAACACTCAGCAGAAAACTTCTATCCCGGTGGACCACCCCCTCTACCTCGTTTGCAAATCCTGACCACATGGATTCCCTGGCTGAATTTGCAGCAGGCGCGGGACATGAAATTAACAATCCTCTGGGAAGCATTATCGGGCAGACTCAACTGCTGTTAAAACGCGAAGAACGAGCAGATCACAGACAGGCACTGGAAACAATTGGTGCTCAGGCATGGCGGATTCGAGACATGATCGGCGACACAATGTTATTCGCCAGACCGCCACAGCCACAATTTGCAACATGTAGCCTTAACGGCATTGTCGAAAAGGTTATCAGTGGACTGTCTGCAAAACTGCAACGCAAAAGCAATCCGATTCGCTTCAGTCCAAAGTCAGACCTCGCCGTGTTTGCAGACGAAACCCAGCTGGCAGTGCTGATTTCACATTTGGTTCGCAATGCCTGCGAAGCGGTCGAAGAACCTGAGCAGCCAGGTCAGGTCACAGTCGACATCAGAAGAGAAGGGGGCCATGCTGCATATTTAGAAGTCACAGACAACGGTCCGATTATTCCGCCAGACATTCGGCAACATCTGTTTGACCCATTTTTTTCCGGCCGTCAGGCGGGACGAGGCCTTGGATTTGGTTTATGCCATGCATGGCAAATTACGAGAATGCATAATGGTATCCTCCTTCAGGAATCCCTACAGGATGGAAACCGTTTCATTGTCGTGCTTCCGATTGGTACCGGTACGACAAGCGGCCCATAGAAGTCAGTCAGACGGCGATTCATGCGCACAGGAAAAACAGCGAGCACATTCGACAAATTCTATGCGGGTAAGCCCCGGGCTCAAATTAAAGCAGGTCGCCCATGCTGACTGAATCACACATTGCCGCCGTTACCTTGGTTCAATCATTGCCGTGGTTGCGAGTTGCCCCTCCCATCATTGCCATTGCTTTGGCGATCATCATCAAGGATGTCAATTTCGCGTTGCTGCTGGCAGTTTTTTCAGGATGTCTGTTGCTGTCCGACTTTCACATCTTTTCTGGCATTGAAACATTATGCGAAGTGTTCGTTAATCAAATTGCCAATGCGGACCACGCCTCTGTGATACTGTTCACGGTGCTGCTGGGGGCAATGATTGGATTGATGAATGACAGCGGCGGAACGGACGCCGTCGTCGGTCGGATTGCCAGGTACGCGAATACGCGACAGAAAGGGCAAGTGCTGACCTGGTTAGCTGGTGTCATTGTGTTTTTCGACGATTACGCAAACACGATGCTGATCGGCGGCTCAGTAAGACCGCTGACCGACAAACTGAAAATTTCACGTGCAAAACTTGCGTTTCTGATTGATGCAACAGCAGCCCCCATCGCGGGATTGGCGCTATCCACGTGGACTGCGTTCGAAATCGATCAGGTAAATCTCGGACTGCAGCAGGCCAATATTTCGGCCAACGCCAGCGATGTTTTTCTCGCGACGATTCCGTTTCGCATCTACCCAATCATCGCAATTATTGTCGTTGGTGTTATCGCAATCAGTGGTCGTGACTTTGGTCCAATGCTGGCTGCGGAACGCCATGCGATGGAAACGAACACTGAAACTCAGACATTAGAAGTCGCCTCGAAGCCTGGGTCGGTCTGGACAGCAGTTATCCCAGTCTCAGCCTTGATCCTAACTGTACTCGCACTTCTCTGGAGCGATTCAATATACGGTGGAGAAGATTGGTGGAAAAATGTGGATGCCTACAAGCTGCTTCTGATTTCATCGCTGTCCGCGTCGACGACTGCTGTACTTGCCTCGCTGGCGTTTGGAAAGATGTCGCTGGTGGATTGCTCGAGAAGCTGGACGGGCGGTATTTCGTCAATGATTCCTGCCGTCATCGTGTTGATTCTGGCATGGGCAATCAATGGCGTCTGTGAAAGCGGCAAACTCGACACCGCCGAATACATTATTTCCCTGGTCGGAGATTCACTCAGGCCCGAATTTCTACCTGCAGTCGCTTTTCTTGCGGCTGGTGCAATGGCGGTATCGATCGGCAGTTCCTTTACGACAATGGGGCTATTAGTCCCAATGTTTATCCCCTTATGTTGGTCCATTCTGTCAGCGTCAACTGAAAACTCATCGGTCGAGCACCCTATCTTTCTGGCAACCATTGGTGCAATTTTAGCGGGGGCGATATTCGGAGACCATTGTTCTCCGATTTCTGACACAACAGTTCTTTCATCCGCCGCAGCAGGATGCGATCATTTGCAGCATGTTGCGACTCAGGTTCCCTACGCCATTGTGATCGCAGTTAGTTCAGTGCTGTTTGGTTACCTGCCAATTGGCTTTGGTGTGCCATGGTGGATTGCCCTGCCGCTCAGCACAGGAGTCTGTGTCGGGGTGGTGTTGTTTCTTGGCAAAACTCCGGATGAACGCGTCCCCAAAAAAACAACAATGGGCTGATCTGCGATCCATTGAATTTTGACCAGAAAGAATGCTCGAACGAGTTTCTTTTCAGCCGAAAACATTTAAGTCTTCATCTCACAGAATACCTTTGCGGTCTACAAGCTCATGTCACAATCTCGCCTTCAGGGAATCTTCACCCCCAACCTTGTCCCCTATTCAGCAAAGGGTGGCATCAATGAAGAAGAACTCCGCCGCTACGTCGACTGGCTGATCGAACGTGGAGTACACGGACTTTATCCGAATGGCTCCACTGGGGAATTTACCCGATTCACTCCGGAAGAACGGCGGAGGATTGTTGCCATCATCGCCGATCAGACAAAGGGGCGGGTCCCCATTCTGGCGGGTGCTGCGGAAGCCAACGTTAAAGAAACGCTTGCGGCGTGCGAGTACTACGCGTCACTCGGCATTCGCGCCGTGGCCATCGTCGCACCGTTTTACTACAAGCTCAGCCCGGCAAGTGTCTACGCGTACTTCAAGGAAATTGGTGACAACACTCCTATCGACGTCACTCTGTACAACATCCCGATGTTTGCCAGTCCAATCGATGTCCCCACCGTTCAACGCCTGTCGGAAGAGTGCGAGAGAATCATTGCCATTAAAGACTCATCTGGCGAGATTCCTCATATGATCCGCATGATTCAGGCCGTCAAACCCAATCGGCCGGACTTCTCATTCTTTACTGGCTGGGATGCCGCCTTGATGCCCATGTTGCTGGTGGGCTGTGATGGTGGAACAAATGCAAGTTCCGGAGTTGTGCCGGAGCTTACCCGAAAACTATACGATCTCACCACCAGCTATCAAATCGATGAGGCGCGCAAGATCCAGTACGACCTGGTCAAACTGTTCGATACGATGATTTACTCGGCCGAGTTTCCAGAAGGATTCCGTGCCGCTGTAAATCTGCGAGGGTTCGAAATGGGGCAGGGCAGACAACCGATGTCTGCCGAACAGCGAACAGACCTAACGACACTCAGCAACGAACTACAGTGCATGCTGTCAAACCATGGATTCACGGACCAACCTGTAGGAGGCTGCCCAATTGGAACGCCGACCACATCCGCTGACCCCGCTGAAGTTTCGGCAATCGTCCAACAGGTTGTCGCAGAACTGAATCGACGCGGCCTGATGTAGAAACATGGTGTGCAACTGCTGGTTTACTCCAATAGTGCCAACCTGACACCGACGAATTCAGGCAATTTCCCGTCAGCGATATGTCACTGACGGGAAACGCCTGATACGCCAGAGCGGGGTACGTCACATGCCTCGTTCTGTCATTCGTTCAGATATCTTCCACGATGTGACGACAAGGCAGGACAAGCCAGTGGTGCCATCCGGCGATTCAGAAATTCCGGCCACACGCCTAGTGCCAGATTGCCGGATGCTCTTGCAGTAGACAGTGTTCGAAGCCGGTGGGTGTCAGTGAGCGCTTAAAACCAGCCATTGATGTGCGGGTTAAAACCGGCCACTGAGGGGTTGGGTATGTTGATCAATTTCGGCACGCGAAGTGTCGGGGGAGGTCCGCATGTCGAACCAGCTGTCAATGGCGACTCATCAATCGATTGAAACTCTGCACGGTTCGGGTCATTCCAACCGGGAAATTGCTCGTCTTTTGAGCATTGACCGTGGTGCGGTCAATAAACATGTGCGGCTGA